>VAPA010060202.1_pt1 | contig 12539 bp, 9 predicted proteins | sample 3395041 | NCBI WGS metagenome assembly VAPA01 (sample SAMN08290432, study PRJNA428436) | hydrothermal vent metagenome | isolation source: Deep-sea hydrothermal vent chimney | place: Indian Ocean: Southwest Indian Ridge | depth 1973 m m
CGCATCGACCCGGGTCGGTGCCCCATCGGCGTAGACGACCTCGCCGTCGACCATCACCTCGACGGGGTGGATCCCCGCCGTGAATGCGATGTGCCACGGGTCCATTGGATCGTATGACCAGGTGACCCGGTCGTCGCGGGCTTCGGGGACGAGGTCCCATCCGTTCTCGAGCCACGACCACGCCGGATCGGGCCCGACGGTCACGTCAACGGAGCGCTGCATGACGTACGCGAGGCGGAACGACTCGATCATGTTCGCTCCGATACCGTCGGTTCCCAGCGCCACCGGGTTGGAGAACCGTGCAGGGTCCGCGTAACCGACGCCGTTGTTCAGGTTCGAACGCGGGTTGTGCAGGATCGTCCCCTTGAGATCGTGGTCGGTGGGGAGATGGACACAGTGGCTGAGCAACCAACGATCGTTCGTCAGACCGGCAAGGCGCTCCGGTGCGTCGGCGTCTCCGGGACCCTCTGCCACGTGGATGTGAACGCCGACGTTGTACTCGTCTGCAAGCGCTGCCGCACCCTGGAGAGATTCGTCACTGCACGTGAAGGCTGCGTGTACACCGACGAGGCAGCGTCCGCCTTCATCCATGAATCGCTTGTTCTCTTCGAGGCCTCGGCGCGCACCATCGGCTCCGTGGCGGTCGGTGACCCCGTACCCCGTCACGACCCGAACACCGACCTCTTGACAGGCGTCGGCGATGACAGACAATGATCCCTCGATCGCGTTCGGTGTCTCGTTGTGGTCGATGATCGCGGTTGTGCCTGCTTCGAGTGCTTCGAGCGCTCCCAGCTTGGCCGACCACTCGAGCATCTCGAGATCGAGGGCTGCGTCGAGGCGCCACCAGACCTGCTCGAGGATCTCCTGGAAGCTCGTGGCGACCTTCGGCGGGGCCGGCATCCCCCTGGCCAGCTCCGAATACAGGTGGTGGTGGGAACAAACAAGTCCTGGGGTAACTGCAGCCATTCAGGCACCTATCTCGAGTGGTTGGTGTACGTTCAAGGGCAGTCGCGTTCTCCAAATGCCATCAACAGCGTGATACGCACCGGCAACGGCGCCTGCGGTCGGAACCAGACCGATCTCCCCGACACCCTTCACGCCGAACGGCGCCCTTGGCTGGGGAACCTCGACGAGGATCACCTCGACATCCGGCATGTCCTTGGGTCTGATTATGTTGAGCTGGCGTAGTGTGGACTTCGTCGGCATCCCGTCATCATCGGTCGGGAACTCCTCGGTGAGGGCGTATCCGAGTCCCATGTGGATGGAGCCTTCCACCTGTCCTGCGGCCAGTATCGGGTTGATCGCGCGTCCGACGTCGTGGGCTGCAACAACTTTCTCGATGTTCCCCGTATCGGGGTCGGCAATGACGACCTGGCACGCGTAACCAAACGCCGAATGGATGGTCGGGTTCTCGAGCCCGTCCTCGATGCTGTTCGTCCAATCCACGGTGTACGTGCCTTGATAGTCAACGGCGACTTTGCGACCATCTGCGATCGCGTTCTCGCAGGCATCGGCGACCGAGCCGGATGCCATCAGCGTGCCACGCGAGCCGGTCGTCTGGCCGGCAGAGAGGTCCCGGGTCGTGTCGACGAGGACGTTGATCTTCTCAGGGTCGATTGCGAGCACCTCTGCGGCAACCTGCATGGCAACCGTGTGAACACCTTGTCCCATCTCGGTCCACGCATGGCGCACATCGACGGTGCCATCCTCGTTGAACCTGACAACCGCCTTCGCCACCTCTTTGAACCCGTTCCCGAGCCCCGAATTCTTGATCGCAGCACCGATCCCGACGGCCTTGCCCTGTTCGATGGCCGCGTCGTAGTGGGGGCGAACCGCCTCGAGACACTCGATGATCCCGTCGGTGCCGTCGTCCATGATCTGACCGGGCCCCCACACGGACCCGGGACGAACGACGTTCTTCTCCCTGATCTCCCAACCGGAGATACCCACCATCTCCGCGAGACGATCGATCGCTCCCTCGGTCGCGAACTGGGCCTGGTTCGCACCGAACCCCCTGAAAGCTCCACAGACGGGGTTGTTCGTCCTCACCGCAACAGCTTCGACGTCAACATTCTCGACGGCGTACGGACCGCATGCGTGGCCTGCCGCTCGTTCGAGCACCTTCATGCCGACCGAGGCGTACGGGCCCGAGTCGCCCACCATCCGCGCCTTGAGGGCGGTGACCCTGCCCTCAGCGTCACACCCCATCCAGATCTCCGTCGTGATCGGGTGGCGCTTGGCATGCATGAGGAACGACTGAGGTCGTGTGAGTGTGCACTTGACAGGCTTGCCCGTCAGATGTGCGGCGAGAGCCGTGTGGCCCTGGTTCGACATGTCTTCTTTTCCGCCGAATGCTCCTCCGTTGGACACGAGTTCCACGGTCACCGTCGAGCGGTCGAGATCGAGCATCGCTGCGATCTGATCCCGATCGTCCCAGACACCCTGACCGCCTGAGTACACGTGGAGCGACCCGTCCTCGGTGGGAACTGCAACGGTCGACTCGGGTTCGAGAAACGCGTGTTCCACGCGCTGGGTGATGAAGACCTCGTGAACGACATGAGCGGCATCAGACAGGGCACGGTCCACATCTCCACGCGCATATTTCGATGTTGAAAGCACGTTGCCATCGAGACCCCAGACGGCGTCCTCGTCCGAGGCAAGGGCGACAGCGGTGTCGGTGAGAGGCACGTGAACGTCATACGTCACATCGATGAGATCGGTCGCCGCCCGCGCCGCGAGTACATCGTGCGCGACAACAACGGCCACCACGTCGCCCATATACGACGTTCTGCCACCTTGCGGGATCATCACGGGCCAGTCCGTGTGGATGATCCCGACACGGAGGTCGCCGGGGATGTCGGCAGCGGTGAACACAGCAACCACACCATCGGCCTCCACCGCTGCCGACATGTCGATACTCACGATGTCTGCGCGTGCGTGATCTGTGAATCGGAGAGCCGCGTGAAGCATGCCGTCGATGGAAATGTCATCAACAAACCCACGATCACCGAGGGACAGCTCCCGTGCCTCGTACTTGACGCCGTCTCCACCGATCTTGCCCGAGCGTCCGCGCACAGGGATCGGCTCACCCGAAGCGAGAAGCTCCACCGCCTCGACGATCTTGGTGTATCCGGTGCACCGGCAGAGGTGCGCGCCGAGGCGCCCTTCGATCGTGGCGCGATCGAGATCTGAGCCCTTCTGGTCGATCAGCGCCTTGGAACGAACGACGATACCCGGCGTGCAGAACCCGCATTGGAGCGCACCGGTTGCGGCGAAGGCGTTTGCGTAGCGGTCTCGCTCCGTGGGATCAAAGCCTTCAAGCGTGGTGACCGACTTGCCATCAGCCTTTTCGAGAGATACGAGACAGCTCGCCATGGCCTTCCCGTCGACGAGGACGGTGCACGCACCGCACTGGCCTGAAGGTGAACAGCCGTCCTTCGGTGAGGTGATACCGAGTCCGTCGCGGAGGGCTGATAGCAGATGCGGATGGCGGTCATCGACCTCGACGGCTCCTCCGTTGAGTTCGAACGATGCCGTCATGCATCACCCGTGCGCTCTTGGCTGATGATCCCGAAATGCCGGGACTGGTGGTACCGGTCGAAATCGAACAGCGTGTTCTTGTAGAACGAGCAATAGTCGAGATCGATGGTCGCAATAGCGATCTCGTCACCCGTCGTGATGCACTGTGCCTTGATCTGCCCGGAGGGAGCGATGATCACAGACTGGGCGAGCGAGTCGACCCCTTCTTCGATTCCACCCTTTGCCACTCCAACGACGTACGTGCCATTCTGGTAGGCGCCGGCTTGCATGACGAGGTGATTGTGGAAGCCTGCAAGGGCGTTCTGCTGCGGATCCGGGCTGTAGTGGAGCGGCGTGTTGTAGCCGATCAGGATCAGCTCCACACCCTTGAGGCCCATCACACGATAGGTCTCGGACCATCTGCGGTCATTGCAGATCGCCATGCCGACCGTTCCCCCGAAGGCATCCCACACATCGAAACCGGCCGGACCAGGTTCGAAGTAGTAGGGCTCGAGGTGCTGAAACGGTCGATCCGGTTCATTGGTCGCATGACCCGGCACGTGCACCTTGCGGTACCTGCCAACCACCGAGCCATCGCGCTCAACGAGAATCTGCGTGTTGAACCTGTGCTTCGTTCCATCATCGTCGGTACATATCTCGGCATAACCCAGGCAGAATCCGACACCGCGTTCGACGGCACGGTCGAACAGCGGCTGGGTTTCGGGACCCGGCATCTCGGTTTCGAACCACGAGTCGATCTCATCCTCGTCCTCGATGAACCATCGGGGGAAGAACGTCGTGAGTGTCAGCTCCGGGAACACGATGAGGTCACAGCCACGGTCTGCCCCCTCGTCGAGCAGGGCGATCAGGCGCTCAACGACCTCAGACCGGGATTCGGCGCGTGCGATCGGCCCCATCTGTGCCGCACCAACTGTGATCTTTCTCGCCAAAACCGTGCTCCTCGGGTGTCATCTCGTGAACTTTCCGCACAAGGGCGGCTCCGTCACTGCACGGGATTTTGCCCGTGTCTTTACATTTTGTCAAATCTGCCAGCCTTCCGCCTTCCGCCTTCCGGAGAGCGGAGAGCGGAGAGCGGAGGGCGGTTTACGGTCAGCACGTTCCGAACTGTGAACCGTGAACCGTGAACCGTGAACTGGTTCCGGCTAGTCGCACCACTCCTTGAGACGGCTAAGGCCTTCCTCGATATCGTCGACGTCGATACCCGAGTAGGCAAAGCGGATGTACCGGTTCGGCTCATCTTCGAGCTCGCGCCCGAAGTGGATACGAGACGTGAACGACACACCAGTCGCGTGGAGCGCCGCTCGGCGGAACTCCTCATAGTCAACCGTGCCCTTTCGTTCCATCAGCTCCGTGACGTTCGGGAACAGGTAGAAGGTCGCGTTCGGAACGAAGGTATCGATCCCATCTATTGCGTTCAACCCGGCGGCGGTCGCATCCCTTCGTGCCTCGAGCGTATCGAGGATCGCCTGGACCTCGGATTGGTCACCCTGGAGGCCGGCGAGGGCGCCGTACTGGATGAAGTGGTTCGAACAGGACTCGTCGTTGACGTTGATCTTGGCGATCACGTCGACGATCTCCTTCGGCCCGATGCTTGCACCGAGACGCCACCCGGTCATGGCGAACTTCTTCGAGAACGTGTAGAGCACAACGGTGCGTTCCGCCATATCGGGCTGCTCGACGAACGACGTGCTCTGCCCTGCGTAACGCATGTCGAAGTACGCCTCGTCTGCGAGCACGTACAGGTTGTGCTTCCGGACGAGGTCGGCCAAACGTTCATGCTCCTCGATGGAGCACTCGGCACCCATCGGGTTCTGGAGGTCATTGAGAATGAGCAGGCGGGTCTTGTCTGTGATCCCGCGCTCGATCGAATCGAAATCGAGCGCAAAGTTCTCGGCGCCCTCGACGTACCCGTAAGGAACGGCGACACCGCCGTTGAACTCGATCTGGGACTCGTAGATCGGATAGCCCGGGTTCGGATAGAGAACCTCGTCCCCCGGGTTCATCATCGTCAGGATGAACTTGCCGATGGTGGGCTTCCCTCCGGGCTGGACCACGACGTTCTCCGCCGTGTAGTCCGTGTTGTGGGAGGCGGCGACGTCTGCCGCGATGGCCTCGCGGAGTTGCGGGATCCCTGCGTTCGGGCAGTAGCCGGTCTTGCCGTCCGCTATGGCCTTCTGCGCTCCGTCGACGACGGTGGACGGGGTCGGGAGGTTGATGTCGCCGAGGTGGAACGGGAATACCCGGTTGCCCTGTGCGGCAAAGGCTGCAGCTTCTCCAGATACCGCAAAAGCGGTCTCGGTCCCGAGGTTGGCTATCCGATTGGCAATGCGCATATTGATTGTTTCCTTCATTCTCTCAGGCCGAGATCGGCGGCGTTGACGATGCTTGGCGCTGCTTGGGGCACGTCACCCGACAGGAACGGGAGCACGTCGTCGCTGTCCCACAGCGGGTAGCCACTGAGGATCGCGGCGACGTTTGCCGCCGCAAGGGTTGCCATTCCTTCGCGGGTCCACTTCGTCGCCGACGCGATGTGCGGGACGATGACGACGTTGTCGAGATCGGCGAGCCCCGGCTTCATGGCCGGCTCGTCCTCGAACACATCAAGGCCTGCGGTGAACTGCGGATTGGCTCGGCAGTGTTCGACAAGGGCGGCCTCATCGACCACCGGCCCACGGCTCGAGTTGACAAGGATGGCGTCCGGCTTCATCGCTGCCAGTCGCTCGGCATTGATCAGGTGATGGGTGCTCTCGTCGAGAACCGTGTGCACGCTGACAACGTCACACACCGCCATCAGATCCTCGATCTTCTCCGCGCGGGTGCAGGTCACGGGGTCCTCGCCGTGCTCGACGAGGAACTCGGAGTAGTCCGCGATGTACTGCTCGAGCGCCTCGTTCGGGAAGAGGTCGAAGTAGACGAGGTTCATCTTGTGTCCTTCGACCATCATCCGGCCATAGGCAGCACCGATGCGGCCTGCACCGATGATCCCGACTGTTCCGCCACAAAAGCGCATACCCATGAACAGGGCAGGGAGCCAACCGTGATACATGCCGCCGCGCATGAACCGGTCGGCCTCGGCGATGCGTCGACCGGCCGAGAAGGTCAGAGAGATCGCCATCTCGGCCGTCGTCTCGGTGAGCACGCCCGGTGTGTTCCCAACCGGGATCCCCGCAGCGGTCGCTCCCGCGACGTCGACGTTGTTGTATCCGACCGCGAAGTTCGAGTATGCCGCTCCGCCTGCCGCGGCGAGAGCGGCAAACAGGTCGGCGTTCCAGTTCTCCGTCAACTGCCCGATGACTCCGTCACAGGAGTCGCCGATCTGCTCCGTGATCTCCTCGACGGTGAGCACGTCCTCAGACACACAGATCTCCACGCGACAATCGGCAGCGGTCAGGATGTCGAGCCACCGATCACCGGGGAGCTCCTTCGTGACGATCACGCGGTGTTCACCATCCGCGTTGTGGACGGTCCATTGCTTGGGGGCCATCGGCATCTCCTTTCTCGGTTGCTGACGATTCTCTCGCTTGTCGACGATCGGGCTCACATCGTGAGCGCGAACGCTCACATGGTGAGCGCCATCACCGCCTTCTGCGCGTGGAGCCGATTCTCGGCCTGGTCGAATACGCGACTCCAATGACCATCGATGACGGCATCTGCGACTTCGATGTTCCGATCGGCAGGCAGCGGGTGCATGTAGATGGCGTCCTCATGTGCCATCTCCATGCGACGCGGATCGACGATCCAGTCCGTGTAGTTGTCCGAGATCTTCGCCGACTCTTCGAGGTCGGATGTCGTGAGCATGGAGCCCCACGCCTTGGCGTAGACAACATCTGCTCCGCGCATGCCCTCTTCGAAGTCCTCGACGATCTCGAACGAGCCGTGGGACTTCTTGGCGTTCTCTTCGGCCTGGGCAACGATCTCGGGCATGAGCTTGAACTCCGGAGGTCGTGTGAGGCGCACGTTTGCGCCGTAGCGGGTCATCAACAGGATGAGACTCTGGGGAACGCTGATCGGCTTCTGGTAGCTCGACGCGTATGCGTAGCTCATGTTGATCGTGAGCTTTGAAGGGTCGCCCTTCTGCTCGATGATGGTGAGCAGGTCGGCGAGGGCCTGGTGCGGGTGATACCAGTCACACTGCATGTTGAGAACAGGCGTGCGGCTGGCCTCTGCGACAGCGCGGATGTATTCGTTGCCGATACCCCAGTCAACCTGACGGATCGCGATGCCATCGTTGTAGCGACCGAGGATCTCACCGATCTCCTTCCATGTGTCGCCGTGGCCGATCTGTGTGCTGGTGGAATCGAGGAACATGGCGTGACCGCCGAGCTGGGCCATCCCGGCTTCGAAACTCGCCCTGGTCCGCGTGCTCGAGAAGAAGAACAGCATCGCGAGGACCTTGTCGCGCAGGAGCGGATGCGCCTCACCGAGGGCTCGCCGACGTTTCAGGTCGAGGGCGATATCGATCACTGTGTCGAGTTCGTCCTTGGTCCATTCCTGGGTCGTGATCATGTCGCGACCAACCAAATGGGTCTGCATCAAGTGCTCCTTTGCAGCTCGTGGGTGGATTCACACGGGTTCATGCCCCGCTTCTCCTACGGATGAGCCTGAACCTGATGAGGTCATCGCGGAAATACGATGTCCCCCTCACGATGGGCTCGTTGTTCTGGTCGAATCCGATCTCGTCGAACGAGATGGCCAACGTACCGGGTTCGACCCCGAGTCTCTCTGCCGTGTCGGCGTCGAGGGACACGGGGATGATCTCCGAGAGGTAGTAGCTGAGCGTGCGGTCGCAGTGACGCTCGATGAACTCGTACACCGGTCTCGCCTCATCATCGGCGTATTCGGTGTCGGTGAGGATTCTGCTTGGGATGCGGTTGACCGTCAACATCACCGGATCTTCATCCTCGAGGAAGAGCTTCTCGAGGACCAGCACGGTGTCGTCGTCAGCGAGCCCCAGTGCTTCGGCGGTGGTGGAATCGGCAACCATCTCGGTCTCAGCAAGTACACGAACCGATGGTTCATAGCCGTGATCCTCGAGCACCTGCTCGTACGACCAGATGTCCTCCAGTCGGGACTTGATCTGGAGACCCTGCTCGCTGACGAACGTGCCGGCACCCTGCCTGCGGTAGATCGTGCCCTCGTGTTCGAGACGACTCAGAGCGTCGCGAACGGTGGTACGGCTCACCCCGAGGTCGCTGGCCAGTTCCGTCTCGGGAGGAATGCGGCCGCCGTCGAATCCCTCACTGGTAATTCGCTCCTTGATGTGCGCTTTCACCTGATCGGTGAGTGACGGGTTGCGGGTGATCATCGGGACCGATCCGGTTGGCATAGGGTCATCATGTCGTAGTATAGTATGACCAATGCATCCAAGCCAAACCTAGGAGGACACGCATGCGCAGCTTCGCCGGACGCGACATTCTCTCGCTCAAGGAATTCGAACGGAACGAGTTCTTCCACCTCTTCGAGATCGCCGACCGCCTCGAGCCGATCGCACGGGAGCGCCGAAACACGGATCTCCTCGCCCACAAGACACTGGTGACGGCGTTCTATCAGCCATCCACGCGTACGCGTCTTGCCCATGAGGCCGCGATGCACCGTCTTGGTGGTCACGTAACGGGATTCTCGGATGCCAAGATGACCCGTGCAGGCGACTTCTACCAGGAGTCCATCAAGGACACCGTCCACATGCTCGAGTACTACGGCGACGTCCTTGTCATGCGTCACTTCGAGCAGGGCGCACCGCACGAGGCCGCGAAGTGGGCATCGATCCCTGTCATCAACGCCGGCGACGGCTGGGGTGAGCACCCCACCCAGGTACTCACAGACCTCTACACCGTACTCAAGGAGAAGGGCACACTCGACGGGTTGACCTTCGTGGCGATCGGTGACCACCGCATGCGCACGATGCACTCTCTCGGGTACGCGTTGTCACAGTTCGATGCCGAGATGGTCATTCTCTCCCCCGAAGAGATGGCGCCACTCCCCGAGTTCCTCACCGAACTCGACGAAAAGGGCACCAACTACCGCATCGTCGACCACATCGACGAGGTCATAGCCGACGCAGACGTCATCTACATGGAGCCGGTCGTCCAGCCCGACTACACCGTGTCCGTCCAGGAGAAGCAGGACGACTACGGACTCACCCCGGCCAACTACAAGATCACACAGGACGTCATGAAAAGGGCCAAGGGTGACTCGATCATCCTCCATTCGCTACCACGCATGGACGAACTGCTCGCTGAGGTCGATGATCTCAAGCACGCTCGTTACTGGCAGGAGGCCTACAACGGCGTCGTGATACGCATGGCACTCCTCTCGTCGGTCCTCGGAGCCTGGGAGTAATGCCAAGACTCGTCATCGCCATCGGCGGCAACTCTCTGATCCCGGACAAGGATCACAAGTCCGTCCAGGATCAGTATGCGGCCGCCGCCGAGACCGACGACCGTATCGCCGGACTCGTCGAGCAGGGATGGGACGTTGCGATATCGCACGGAAACGGCCCGCAGGTCGGATTCATCCTCCGGCGATCGGAGTTGGCGAGCAACGAGCTGCATGAGATCCCGCTCGACTACTGCGGGGCCGACACGCAGGGCGCGATCGGATACATGCTCCAACAGAACCTGATCAACGATTTCCGCCAGCGTGGGATCGACAAGAGCGTCGTCACCGTTGTGACACAGGTCGAGGTCGATCCGAACGATCCAGCATTCAAGAGCCCGAGCAAGCCGATCGGATCCTTCATGGACGAGGACGAGGCCAAGCACAGGCAGGACGAGGAGGGCTGGGACATCAAGGAAGATGCCGGGCGTGGCTGGCGCCGTGTCGTGGCGTCACCTCAGCCGATGCGGATCGTCGAGCTCGACGTGATCCGGAACCTCCTCGACGCCGGCGTGGTAACCATCGCCGTAGGTGGCGGAGGTATCCCGGTCATTGCGAACGAGGACGGCGACCTCGAAGGGATCGCTGCGGTGATCGACAAGGACCTTGCCTCCGCCTTGCTGGCGAGTTTGGTCGATGCCGACCTCCTACTGATCTCGACCGCGGTGGAACAGGTCGCACTCAACTTCGGCACACCCGAGCAGCGTTGGGTCGACCAGTTCACACTCGACGAGGTGAAGCAGTACCTCGAAGACGGTGGGCACTTTGCCGAAGGTTCGATGGCGCCCAAGATGCGCGCGGTCGTCCAATTCATGGAGGCCGGCGGCAAAGAGGCGTTGATCACGAACCCGGAGAACATCGAGCGAGCCATGGCCGGTGAGACCGGTACCAGGATCGTTCGATGACCAACGTTGTTGGCCTCACCAACCTTGTTGGCCTCACCTGTGTGATCTGTGACAAGACGTACCCGGCGGACTATGCCGGCTACGTCTGTCCGGACCACGGAACTGAGGGCATCCTCGACGTTCGGTACGACTACGAGCGCATCGGTGCAACATTCACCAGAGAGAGCCTTGCCGCGGATCGTGACCGTACGATGTGGCGATACCGGCCACTCATGCCGATCGCACCGGATGCGGCTGTCCCACCGCTCACCGTCGGCGGGACCCCGCTCTACGACGCAGAACCACTCGCAGCGGGTCTGGGCATAGCGAAGGTCTTCGTCAAGGACGAGGGCCGTCAGCCGACGGCATCACTCAAGGACCGGGCATCGGCAATGGCCGTCGTCAAGGCACAGGAGCGCGGCGCAGAGATCGTGACGACCGCATCGACAGGGAACGCTGCCGCAGCGCTCGCAGGCCTCGCAGCCAGTGTGGGTCAGCGCAACGTCATCTTCGTGCCCGTCTCCGCGCCGGAAGCGAAGATCGCCCAACTCCTCGCATACGGATCAACCGTCGTTCTCGTCAACGGAACATATGGTGACGCGTTCGACCTCTGCATGGAAGCATCGGCTGAGTACGGCTGGTACAACCGCAATACCGGATACAACCCTTTCATGACCGAGGGGAAGAAGACCGCCGGTCTCGAGATCCTCGAAGACCTCGAATGGGAAGCCCCCGACGCCATCTTCGTGAGCGTCGGCGACGGCTCGATCATCGGAGGAGTCCACAAAGGGATGAAGGATGCCTTCGCTCTCGGATGGATCGACCGCATGCCGCACATCTTCGGTATTCAGGCCGCTGGGAGCGACTATCTCGTTCAGGCATTCGAGAACGGTGAGGACGTGCTCAGCAAGCCGCCGATCTCGGCCGATACGGTGGCCGACTCGATCAGTGCAGACCTGCCCCGCGACCGGATCAAGGCGATGGCCGCCGTCACCGAGACCGGCGGCTCCTATCTCCGCGTTTCGGACGACGAGATCCTTGCTGCGATTCCAACACTGGCCCGTGGGTCCGGTGTCTTCGCCGAGCCGGCAGGAGCGGCTCCGTTCGCCGGTCTTGTCGCCGCTGTCGACCTCGGTGTTGTCGGACCGGACGACCGGGTCGTGATCCTCGCAACGGGGAGCGGCCTCAAGGACGTCGCGTCCGCCATGAAGGCAGTGACCGCCGTCGGAACCGAACCGATTCGCGTCGATCCGAGCCTGGACGCACTCAAAGCAGCTTTGGGAGCCCGCTGAGCAATGCATGCCACCCATCTCGACGACCATCCATCGCCGCGCACTGCGGCACTAGGTAGAAGACGCGCTCCCAGGGATTCGGGTGCCTGGTCTCTCCCCTACGCGGGAGAGACGCGAGGAGCGAAGCGACGAAGCAGAGAGGGGGCAAGCCCGCACCGCGCTCCCCCTCTCTGCGGCACTTCGTGCCGCGTCTCTCCCTCCAGGGGAGAGACCAACAAGAGACCCCCAAATGCCCTATCCGCGCGCCTTCTCAAGGCAGCCTTCAACCACCGAAAGGACCACCGGTCATGATCGACCTCACCGTCAACGAATCCGTTCTGAAATCTGCCGTCCGGCAGGCCAAGGAGCGCGACTTCAAGATCCCGACTTTCAAGCAGATGCGGGACCCGAGCCTCATCCCCGACGATGTGAAGCAACGCCTCGAAAGCGTCGGGTTGTGGGACCTCGA
>VAPA010260545.1_pt1 | contig 12520 bp, 15 predicted proteins | sample 3395041 | NCBI WGS metagenome assembly VAPA01 (sample SAMN08290432, study PRJNA428436) | hydrothermal vent metagenome | isolation source: Deep-sea hydrothermal vent chimney | place: Indian Ocean: Southwest Indian Ridge | depth 1973 m m
ACCTTTACCAGGTATTTTATACATTTCAGATACACGCAGATTCCATTCACCTACCGTATCAAGTTTGTGTTTTGACGGGGAAAATATTCGTTCTGTTCCACTATGGATATCATAGGGTATTTTATCGAAGAAGTATATCCGTTCTGGACTGGTTGCAGTCCATTTCACCCTGCTATCATAAGCTCCATAGCCTCTTTCCCACGTAACATCTGCTGCAAAATATACACTATCACTTTGATAGGCTGCTTGAGTATCTTTACTTTGACTCCTTGTCTCAGTCCACTTAGGTTCTGGCGGGGTGGATATGGATAAGGCCATATATTCCGGTTCCTGTGTTGCAAGTTTACGCTTTCTAATTACTGCTGCATCACTTACCTGTGAAACCATCATGATGTTATTAACATATTCATTCGGTTCCAGCTCAATCCCATCTACATAGAATTTGTTCTTTTCATCATCACAAGTTATGACTGTCTCTCCTAAGAATACTGTATCACAGGGGATTGTTAATTCATCATAAGAATATAGCATGCTTAGACTACCATAAGGTGACATAAAAAGCATATATGTTGACAGAAATAGACTTAATACCCCTGCACTTCCAAATATCCTTCGTTCTGTTCTCATAGATAATTTTGATCTCTTCTTGCTTAGAAACATGTTATCACCCTCATTTATCTTTTATTATTTCTTTCTTTATATATATATATATATATTTATAAGCTATTCAACAATAAATTCTACCTGCCTTTTCGTTAGGCCCTTACAATCACCTACAGCCATTTCAAAAACACCTTCTTGTAGATTCCTGATATCAAGTATAACAGATGAATACATCTCTCTGGTGAACATATCCGAAATCAAATACTCCTCTCCAAATTTTATCCTGCCATCAGGAAGGCTTATTAAGTCTCCTGCTTTTACCCACATTGTTATATATGTATCCTTGCTGTCGTTTGTCATGAAAGATATTTCCGGGCATAGTACCTGACCTTTGCCTTCTGTCTGGATACCAAAGATGAAACTGTAATCTTTATCTTCATTAAGTACCCATCTGTTAGAACCTATATTATATTCAAGAGAATTACGTAACCTTAGATTCAACGGCTTGAAATCCGCTCTTTCTTTTACTATCAGTGTGTTACCAGTCTCATTGCGATTAACCAATATTGAATAATTTTGTGGGTAGAACTCAATAGAATTATATAATGGATGAATCTGGATAGAATAGGTATTACCTGAAATTAGATCCTCTAAAACTACTCGCTTGTTGATATCTATCTTCTTGCTGGATATTCTACCATATTCTTTTTCGATTTTGGACTCATTTTCACTTATATTGTATGTTACTTCTCTATAGCCATATACCTTTACTACAGCTTCATTTTCACCCAGTACATATCCTGTATCTGTCTTAATCTCCAGTTCATATATAAGGATTGCCTGTTCCTTTATTAAGCTAGGTTTTATATCAGCATACAATCCACGTATATCACCCTTATAGTCGCTATACAGTACGAGATATCCACCGACAGCTACCAATATGATAATCAATAAATATTTCTGCCAGTTACTACCATTCCTTCTAGAGTATTCATAAGTTTCCATAAGTCCACCATTTATTCAGATTTCCATTTTAGCCACCATATGATAAGAACTACAATAAATATCAGAGAAGCCACTGTTATAAATGTATAGATAAGTATATCTTTATTTTGTCTCTCTCTTTGACTTTTTAGTATCCACATGATCGTTTCATTGCCGTCAAGGTAGACTGGCTCATAGACAACTTTAGCGTTCCTTAAATAGATACTATAGTTTGTAACGTTATTTAGTTCCCTCTTTAGCTGGGCATTCTCTTTACTTAATTTCACGATAGTTTCGTTGTTTTCATCCAAAATCTCTACCATATCTGCTATATCTGCCATGAGCTTGGATTTGACATCTCTTTCGAAAGGGTTTATTATCCTCAATCTCATTGACGAATCTTCACTAATGACCTTGACTGTAGCAGTTTTCTTGAATAGATATATATAAATATATTTCCCGCTATATGAAGAACTAAAATCAACCTTAAAATCCTCTTCTGATAAGCCCTTTATAGAAAGAGGTGTCTGGCTCGTTATACAGTATGGCTCATTTACCGTTGCTGTCTGGCTATTTTCAGAAAACGGTTTACACAGGAAGGATAAACTTTCGTTAGAATGGTCTTCTGCATGTACTATATTAAATGAGAGTAGTATTATAAGTATTAGTAGTATCTTCATTATCATGATACCTCCTTTATCATTAAGGGATGAATAAAACCTTGGGATTAGATAATAACATCTTGAACCATTCTACAACACCTTGGTATGGATAATAATTACTCATACCATTTGACATAGCGAACAAGTAAAGAAACGGTGCAAGGAGAAACAATATGAAGATATAGTAAGTGAAACCTCTTTGTTCTTTGTTGTATCCCATGAAAAAAGTAAACAATGCCGAGAGGGAAATATCCTTTTGTATGATTGGAATAATAAACGAATAAAGTGTAGCATAAATAACTACTATAGCAAAAAGCATTTCCATTCTGGCTAATGCACCTTCAGCTATTCCTGGAACCTTATTTACTGTAATCTTATGAAGGTTGTCCAAGATTACGGTATCAGAACCCCAAATACGGTTTGCGAAAATAAAGAACAATTCTTTTGTTAGAAACCATGCTTTAGCAACATAATCTGGTTGTTGTGCCAGTCCTTCTCTAAGTGTTGTAATGAAAGGAGCAATGCCTTTGCCCACATAGATCAAGAAGAAAGGAAAGAACTTAGACTTGAGTTTACTGAAGAATATCCAGTTTTTTATTTTACTTATAAGTCCTCTAAACAACCCGCTTTTAGCTACATTTGTACTGACTTTCACGGCAACATCTGTAGCGGGCATAGCTATTCATCTCATTTTATTTAGTTTTTTTAATTCTTCAAAGAAATATTGAGCATCTTTTTTGGCTTTCTTGGTTGATAATAAAATAATTTTTATGTTGAATTTTTTGTTGTTTTTAGAGAAAAAGGAGTGTTTGGTGGTCCACCCCGACAACAAAAGGGATATTTAGGAGGGCTATATGAATGAATTTAGATGAACCACCAAGCGGTTGTGTTGGCATACTATGTTATATTATTTATAGTATTTAAATGTTTCTTCTTTTGATTATAATAAGGGCTAGCAACTTTGTATGTATCAAGCAATTTCCTGATTAAGTGTACGTTCTTGTTTAGCCCTGTTAACTTTTTGAATTCTATGAACTCTTCAGCGAGTTCGCCCCGTATTCTTATCGATACTTCAGTCATTTCATTACCTCAACCTTAAAATAGTCTATATAAATATCCTGTCCAAGCGTAGTTGGGTCCTCAATAGGCAAATTAGTTCCTATCCAGAATCCCATGAATGGTCTGAAATCACCCATGCCGTTATCTTCTCGCTTGGTGAACTTGGAACCAAAGTTTTTTCTGTGTATTAATTGCTCTATTTTACCTTCTCCTATCCTGTGCCCTATTTTTAAATCTAAATATGCTCTAGTTTTCATATCAACTTCCAGCACTATATCATACCAAGTATTAGGCTCAATTATAACTTGTTGATTCATAGTTATTTCCCTGTCATCCTCACCGACATAAATCAGGTTACCCTTATTACTCACCCTTATCTGACCAAAGATATTATAGTTACCTCTGGCTTCATCTGTAAATATCTCTGGATTAAGATGGAAATAATATTCTTCTCCTGAAGTATCTTGAAACATAAACCTGGCAGTCATCCTTAGCGTGGGGTGTGGAAAGATATAATCCTCGTTATATGTCACTGTAGCCACATCCGACCAGTGAGTTAATAGGGTAGTATTGTAACCAGGTATGAAACATTCCTGCCTGTCTATAGTTGTTGTTATTAGTATGCCTTTTTGTATTCTGGCTATGGTGCAGGGATGGTCAGGGTATATCCTGCCTTCTTCTATTTTATCTGGATCATATTCAAAAGGTTCTACTTTATCGGACACATAGTCAGTTTCATAGATAGTTATCCATTCCCCTGAACGTATCGGTGGTTGTTTTTCATCCTCGATCATGCTAAGCCCTATTACAATCAATAACAGGATCGAGATATATTTCAGGAAAGTTTTTGGTGTCACCATTTTTATCACTTACGTAATATTTATATAATATGTGTGTTATAATTTTATATATGATGAATACTTGTTAATCCACACAAAAACATGGTTGTCAACCAATTGCTGATAATTTAGATTTATTGTGTCGTGTTCTTGGGAGCGTTCCGGCACATCTGCTGAAAAAATAACGATATCTGCGCGAGGCTTGCGCGAACCAACGCGAAGGGTGAACTCAACGGCGATGCGGTCTTTCGTGTACTTGTGTTCGTTGACCAGGCGTTTCTCGATGTTCTGACGGACATATTCCTCTGGCGTATCGTTTCGGAACTTGCCGTCGATATAGTCACATATCTTACCTTCAGGGATAACGATTACTTCAGACATTTAAGACACGTCCTGTTTATTTTGACAATATTGGAGATTGAATCTCTTATTTTTTCCGTCCTTTATAATATGCCCTGCGGTGGCGTTTTCCTTCACCAAACCACCCCCTTCTAGTGTCTCTCTTAGTACTATTAGACACCTCTTTTTTAGGTATTTTCATTAATGCAAGAATAATGATTATTACAAAGATAAATATAGCAATTATCCCTAATACATCTGCCCTTCTATCTGTTATCCCAATGTGCTTTCCTATAACCCATCCAAAACCTGTTATCATTGCTAACGGGAAAGAATATTCATTATAGTCTATTAGAGAATTAACTGATTGAGTATATGTTATCAATCCGGCCATATATCTTGCTCTTAAATCATCTACAGTAAGATTGAGATCCTGTGATATTACAGTTATTCCACTCGTAGAAATAGTTTCAGGCAACCAGCATTCTAATGAACTTCCATAAGTTATAGGAATTGTAAAATCAGGTTCCTGTGTCGATTCATTATACTCTCTAATCGTCACCTTGCTTTTTATGCCTATTGTTCTCTGGATGTACCACCATCCAACCTGTATCATACCTATTCTAGTAGAATAACCATAATTAAAATAAAGTGAGTTTACTGCTTCACTATACGTTATTATTTTGGCTAGATAAAGCTCTCTTATTAGTTCTTTTGAAGCGGCTGTTAAATAATCCTGGAAGGGTTTCTTGGAGGTTATATTGAGAAGAACTTGACATATTATATCTTCAGGCAGTTCTTCAAAAGGTGGTTCTGGGATAACAATAGGCAGTTCTGGCCCAGGTGGAGGTGGTGATGGATTTATGATAGGTAGTCCAATACGGCCACCACCTGAAGGTACTGAACGAGTCCAATATCGGGTTGCGGTATCTGTATTCCCAGAGGTATCATTTGCCCAGACTGTTATATTATGTTGGCCATCTGATAGGCCCGATAGAGTTCCGGGCCAGGTCTGGTTGAGTGTCGTATTGCTTGTATTAGCTCCAGAGTCTATTGAGTATCTTGCTGTGTCCACTTCTCGGTTGAATGAAAAATTGAATGCGTCTGAACTGATTGTATCGTTAACAGGATTATTAATTGTTACTTGGAATGCTGCCAGAGGGAGATAATCTATATTATATGAGTCCATAGTATAGTTCGAATCGCAAATCCCATCACCGTCCGCATCAATACAGGTCTCACTGAATCCAGTTCCATTTGGATGGGCCCAGAAGTTCCCGCCGAGGTAGGGTCCGCCGACGATGTTTATGCCGGCCTGCTTTGAAGTGTTCCAATTATTGAGTAAAAGACCTCCTGCGATAAAATTGTTTGTGTTATTAAGAAAATTATTATAAATATTCTCCCCACTTTGATCCTTACCACTAATGTCTATGCCTACATTAGAATTGTTTATTATACTATTATTGATAACTGTAGAATTAGTAGACCCTCCAAAAGAAGATATACCTAAATGTATACCCTCACCACTGTTTTTTGCAGTGGTATTTAAGATATAACTAGCTCCCCCTGTCTCACCATAAACTATCCCTATATTCCACATATCCACTGTAACATTCTTTACGGTTATATTACCAATTGAATTTGCAATGATACCATAATAATAACTACTATTTGGACCTGTAAGAGTATATCCTTGCCCATCAAATATTACATTATTTGCTTGGATTCTCATACAGGTATCAGTAAGTTGAGTGATATCTTGAGTGAGTGTATACGTCCCTGATGACGTTATATTAGTACAAGAACTGATATCAACGGCCCCGACCTCTTCTACCATTCCCAGAAAGAGAATAGAGATAACAAGAAACGAAACCCTTGCAATACCCATCACAACCGCTCCTCTATTATCTCTCACGTTTCTTGAAATTCTTCCTGTTAGGGCCGCAACACTTACATTTTTGGCTGTAGCTAAAATTCTCACATAGACTACATGGCTTGGATAAAATCACATCTGAATTGTTTTCTATTCCATATTCAACACACATAAAATCACCCTTGGTTAAACAATTCTTTTAGACCTTTAATATGGGCTTCTTCCAGTTCTCCAATATCTTTTTCAATATCAGAAATGTCTTTCTCACTGTTTTCTTCTTCTTGGGGTACAGCCGGTATATTCCCAGCGTGGAGAATATCCGGAGGATCGACAATCTCTCTCCTAACCTTCTTTCTCTTCTTTTCGTCCAGAGAAAAGATATTCATAGAAATCGCATTGGATATCTTAAGTTCGTCCCTCAATGAATCTATCTCTGTACTAAGCGCACTCAATACAGGTCCTTGGGCTTCCTCTAACAGTTCAATTGATTCTGTGAGTTCAAAGATGTCCGATACCCTGTCTTGGATTTTGTTTGACATATCCTGGCCAATGCTTAATACAGTCGCTACAATTTTATTGTTATCTTCTATAACACGACGTAAATCATTATTTAAGGGAAGCAGTTTAACATATTTCTCCTTATCCTGCCTGAACTCAAATGATTTTGCCTGAATTGCCTTGGTCATCCTTTCGAGTTCCAAGTTCATACTTCTCATCCGGTCTTTAAATAGTTCTATCTGCATCCTTAGGGACAGATATTTATCATCCAGTTTAGCTATGAGTTCTTCGCTAGATACGTCTCTTCCTTCCTCATCAATAGTATCATCAGTCATTATATTACCCCACCATCTGCTGTATCCTGGCAAGGAAACCAGTCCCATCTTTGTAATCTTTATCTATCTCTTCCTCATATTCATCATCCTCTCCGGAACCCTCTTTTTTGGCAACTTTTGGCGTCTTAACTTTTATAAGCCCTAACGACTTCATCTGCTTGGATAGATATTTAATCTGATCCATCTGAATCTCATACGGCCGCTTGATGAACTCTCTAAGTTTTCTATTTGAATCTGAAAGAGCTACCTGTAGAAGTGCGTTTTCAAGACTTAGTTCATCTATACGCCTGTAAACTTTATGAGTATCCAATACCGGGGTCCCGTCCTCACTGCCAAGGTAACAGACTGATAAATCATTCCCTGTATTAGAGTGATACTTGACGCTTTCAACAGGGGGATTGAATAAACTTGGGAGAAATGCAGTATCTTCGTTATCAGGGATGACATAATATGGGACAGAATTCGGGAACAGCCATGCCTTCAACTGGGACCACTTGGAAATAGCTATTCTTGCCCTGTATTCGCCCGTGTCAGTTTCTTCCAATCCAAGCAGTCTTCCATGATAGGTCAAGAATTCTCCTGTGTGTCTCCTCCCTGCTGTATAGAACTTGATGAAGCATTTAGACAAATCTATGTATCTTAATCTACTCATCCTATAGTACCTCTAATTATTAAGTTTAGTTTTATGTTCTGAGAGCGGGGGATAGGCTTTTATTTTCACTATATCAGGGTCACCAATAGTGAATGCAAGAAACTCATTCTTATTCAATGAATCAAGCATCTTGGCAGCTTTCTCCACATCTTTAGAATATCCTCCTACAGCAGAAGATAGAATCTCCCTATACCTCCTGCGCTGGTTGGAATCAGTTTCACGCCCGATGAAAATATGAGTAGCATTCGAGAAAAATCCAGGGTCCAGTTCTTTCCCATACTGTAATGCAATTATGGCACTGATATCAAATGCTCTTCCTCTTATGAATACGGAATGTAATGCCTCTCTGATAGGACTGTACTTTAATATAGACCTGCGTTTTAGAACATCCTGCAATTCATCACCAATGAGACAAATAGGGGGCTTAATCTTATTTCTTATTTTCAGGTCAGTAACCCCAAAGATAATCCCAGCTATGTATGCCTGATATGCACCCTGTGCATCCTGTTGATTCGCCCAGGATATTCCAGACCAATCGAATGAGATGTTTGGTATTTCACCTCTTCTTCCTGAGGCACGTGATAGAATCTCCTCGATTGACATGGCATTAGGGCCGTCAAGAATCTTATTCTTCTTTACCAACATGAGTTTCTCAAATATCTTAACAATGCTTTCATCTTTCTTGATTTGTTCTGCATCCTTTAGCGAACCTGCTTTTTCTATCATCTCAGGTATTTCATCTTTGAACAAATCTATAATTTCCTTCGTAATGATATCCTTGCCTTTTTTCTTGAACTTCTTGGACACGTCCATCATATAGGACAGATACCTACGCTGGCCGGATGAATATGCCTTGATATCCAATATACTTCTTAATATAGGTTCTTCGAGCGATGAGAACTTTAATGAGAAAGATGTAGTGTCCTTTACAACCCGTCCAAATTCAGGTGTGAAAATCTTCAAGTCTTCCATCGCTGTTGGTATATGCCCTAGATGCTCAAGGAACCTAAGTACTTCAAGAGGAAATCTTAGTCTGAGTTTCCTGGGTATCCCTTTCCTGACCTGCTTATACATATCATAATTAGGGAATCTGGATGATTGCATATCTCCTTTGAGATCATTAAAATAGATAATCCTGCCTCTTATCTTATTATACATATCTGCAAGCAGTCTGATAAGGAATGTCTTTCCAGTACCGGATGGTGCAATAATAACTATCCTGAATGTTTCTTCAATATTTTCCCACGGTATAACATAATCTTTCCATAGCACCTCTTTGGTTCCTTTATCCAATACAGCCAGTTTGTATCCTACAGTGATATCTCTGTTCTTTCTTTTCTGCTGTGATACTTTGAGCTCGCTGCTTGGTATATACATTTTTGACCCCTTTACTTTTCACATGTTTCTAACTCTTTTTTTAAAGAGTCCAACTCTTCTATTATATATTCGGGGAACCGGTATCTAGGGAAAGATATAAAGTTATTTGATGCTGCGTCCCTTTTGCTATATTCTATCTTACTGATTTTAGAATATCCCAACCTAGAAACAACATTCAAATAGATGTCTATCCTGAAACCTGCCCATACCCTCATATAAATCCTTCCTCTGTTGTAACCCGTCCAGCCTTTTCTTCTCAGGATTGAAGTCACACAGGCATGTTTATATTTCATCTAAGATACCTTCTAGTGTCTTGATTTCCTTGGCAGGGTTCCTGGGCACCATGAAAGGCAGTAACATGAAACGCAGTTCTGAATCATCCTTTTGCGTGAAGCACATTATGGAATATTTCTGGTTGTATGAGTTAGTAATGCAATTATCTGCTTCGATTACCTGTTTAATAAAGGATATCACTTTCCTTTCACTTGTTACGCTCTGTTTCATGATTTTCTGTATTGTTAGTGGCCAGGACATCAATGCAAGAATTATTCTTTTTTCTTCTATCGTATATGGGAACGAGCGGGCGATGGTGGCAATGTTCTCGACTACTATCAACGGTTCGATTTCATCAGCTATATCATCAAGAGGATTATCATGCAGCTTGGCAAGGTTGAGCAATCTCTTGTTTTCAATATACATGTTATAGTAGGATTTTCTAAGCTCATTGCATTCTCTTCTAGATTCTGTCAGACATTTTGACAGATATTGTATCAGGTCATGGTTTATTTTAGGGATATCCAGATTATTTATAGATTCTTGTGATTCTTGGATTATCTTTATTGTTTCATGTTTCATGCTCTTTAAGGAGTCATTTATTTTCTTGATACGTCTTTTTTCATCTTCCAGTGCATCCTTTTTAGACCTGATCCTAAGCAATTTCGTCTTAGAATAGATATACGAGAAAACGATATTTATGAATTTCTTTATTGTTATCATATGATTTCCTGCCATGCTTTATCATCTTCTAGTTCCATTACCATGAATACTTCCTGTAGTTTCGGGACTATTTTCGAGAAGGGGAGACTACATAGTTCCCTATGCTTCTCTTTTGATAATCTGGTATTTATTATCCTTACATTCTTTTTAACTTTTCTGTTAAATAGCCTATCTTGTGAAACTTCATTGAAGAAATATTGCAGAATATCTGATTGGGTCCATAAATATTCCAGCGTATTATTAATTAAAGCATTTATTATGAGACCACAGTCACTACACGCCTTGGTTTTCTGGTGTGCAACCATATCAACCTGATTATTTTCAGAAATAACTCTTACAGGCAGATATAATGGTTTAATACATATTCCGTTTATCATGACTTCCTTTATTTCACCCCCTCCACATTCCGGGCAGGTGTTTCTATTTTCAGTACTTCTATATTTTAAATCCTTTCTCAGGTTATCATCCCCTTTTTAAAATTTTTTAGAAAAATTACACTATGTTAGTAGAAGGCGCAAGTAAATCAACATGCGGCTATTTAGTTATTTTATCTTTTTTATTATTTAAATAGTTTATGGGTTTTCAGGCTTTGCCAGATCGTCCGGTAAATCAGTATGGTACTTTTTAGCCATGTAACTATAGGTAAAAGTAACTTTGTAAATTCTTCCCGATTACTGCATAGTAGCTCTGTAGTTACGTTATAATCATTTCAAAGCCTTATCAATCAATTCCCTAAAAACCTCCTTAAATGGGTGTTAACGTTCCTTGCACTCTGAAATTCTTTAAAGTTTGGGATACAATACCGGTTCCAGGAAAAAAATCTACGAGCTCATCCTCTGGTTCTATACCCAGAACTTCAAATATCCATATACAGAACTCTGGAGGCTTTGCTCCTGGAAGTCCTTTTTTGAGTGTGATGTTTACGCTAACCCAGTCTCTAACGGTTGGTTTATTTCTACCTCGCTTACGACCACCCCACACTATCACGGGTTCCCATGCATATGCAGGGTTTACACCCGGCTTGAAAGAACAGAAGGGCTTTACCCACGCCATTATGCGAACACCCTTGGGGCAAAATGATAATAAATATTGTAACGAACTCGAGCTACAACTAAGAGCCCATCCATCTGGGAACTCGCTCATGAGTCTGTTTATGAGCTCCTTGTGGTCTATCTCTCCCTTGTACTCTGGTTGGTCCTTGTAGTGCTTTTTTGCTTGACCTACATAAGGAGGGTCGGCGTATGCGAATTTCATTTTAAAAACCTCTTTATTCTATATATTATTCCTTTGTTTTGTACAAAATCTCTACAATCAGATTCTTAGACCATCACCACAAAAGGAGCAATGCAGAAACCACGGTATACATGATTAAATCCAAGTTCGGGGATCGTGTAAGGAGCAAAACATGGGTAGCCCAGGTTAATGAAATGTTATGCAAGATAATCTGCCATAATATTTGTGTTGTCATTCAGGAGATGTTTGAACTAGGGAGTGAAGTTGATTTCTGCCCGAATAGTCAACAACCTGCCCGAAAAGTCTAGTCTTTTGACTACTTATCGGGCAAAGCCGGGTTTTCAGGATTATTATTAAGAGTTCTGCACGTTATTCTCCTTATTTTCATTTCAACCTCAATAGAGGTAGAGATATCCCTAAGCTGTTCGTCTGACATCTCGTTAGCCAATGCCTTGATAAGCCCAATAGCTAGACATATATTAGCTTTTTTTCCGTCAGGTACCATATTCATCTCCTGCTTGGAATTCTCTTATCTGGCTGGTCAACTTGATTCTTAACTTCTCTTCCTCTATAGTAGGCAGACTCACTAGAGGGGTTCGCTTGAAATAGAGTTCATTTAACCGCTTTATGTTAGATATTAATTCTTCTCTAGTTACTATTTTATCCCCCTCTTTTCTATAATACCTTTTGTTTTACCTGTCCGTTTTCTTCTTATTAATTAATTAATGAATTAAGGATATCTATAATTGATTTGTGTTTTGTCATTTTTGTATCACCGCCTTAACCTTTTCGTCGAGTTCTTCTTTTGTTAGCTCACACAGTTTCGCCCTTGTTTTCAAGAAAGTTGAATATCTTGGGTCGTTATATTTCTTTGCAAGAATTTTCAGTGACTGTTTTAATTTTTGTTCCTTTGACTTTTCCCTCCGTAGACTTCTGCGCCTGGCTTTCTCGGCCAGACCGTCTAAGCGGTGGCATTCATCTATCCCCAAGCGGTCTTTCGCGAGGCGTTTGAGTTCTGGGATGTATTCTTTTGCAAGCGGTGATAAGATTATCCTGCGTTGCCGTCCCCC
>VAPA010026449.1_pt1 | contig 12502 bp, 8 predicted proteins | sample 3395041 | NCBI WGS metagenome assembly VAPA01 (sample SAMN08290432, study PRJNA428436) | hydrothermal vent metagenome | isolation source: Deep-sea hydrothermal vent chimney | place: Indian Ocean: Southwest Indian Ridge | depth 1973 m m
CCAAAGACGTCATGACAGAACTCATGTCTTACGTCGATGTTCTTTTTGGCAGCGAAGAAGATCCTATGCGGATTTTCGGAATCTTTCCCGGGAAGAGCGATGTGGATGCAGCCCATTTGGATGTGGAAGGTTATAGAGATCTGGCGCAGGAGCTGGTGGAGCGCTTTACGCTGCAGAAAGTGGTGATTTCACTCCGAGAGAGTGTGTCGGCTTCAGAAAATTTCTGGTCTGCATGTCTTTTTGACGGCCGGAAGTTTATCCGGAGCAAAAGATATCATATTGCCGTATTGGATAGAGTGGGGGCCGGAGATGCTTTGGCTTCAGGTTTTATCGCAGGTCTTTTAAAAGGGAATACAGATCAAGAAGCTCTTGAATTTGGAGTGGCGGCATCCTGTCTCAAACATTCCATTCGCGGCGATTTTAATCAGGTGAGCCCTGAAGAAGTCGAAAAATTAGCTGCAGGAGATACATCAGGAAGAGTGCAGCGCTAAGGAGTCCGTGATGTCAAATCAAGTTGTTTTTAATGGTTTCTTTAAGGATACGGTTCAATTCTTTAACCGTTTAAAAAAACACAATGAGAAGGAGTGGTTCCAGAGCCACAAGGAAGATTATGAATCCTATGTGCTGACGCCGGCCCGGTCCTTTGTTGCAGTCATGGGTGAACGGTTGAAAAAGATTTCTCCGGATATTAAAGCCGTTCCAAAAATCAACAAGTCCCTATTTCGGATCAATAGAGATACACGTTTCAGTCCCGACAAATCTCCCTACAAAACACATATGGGGATTTTTTTCTGGGAAGGCGTACGGCCGAGGATGGAGTGTTCCGGATTCTACTTTCATCTTGAGCCTCCTAATTTTATGATTGGCGTTGGAATCTACATGTTTCCTAAACAGGAGATGTATCGCTTTCGGAAGGCTGTCGTCGATCCAGAATCTGGTGAAAGGCTGTCGCGAGCCCTCACATCAATATCTCGATTGGAGGGATATGAGATCAGAGGAACGCACTACAAGCGGGTCCCTTCGGGATTCGACAGCAATCATCCTCACGCTGATCTTCTCCTGCACAATGGGCTGTATGCCGGGAAGACGATTCCCATTCCCGATGAGTTCTATTCTTCGGAGCTGATCAATTTTTGCTGGAAAAATTTCAAAGCCCTGGCACCCCTGCACAGGTGGTTGGTTGAGAATAGAATAGGCTTTTTCTAACCTATCGTGGAATCAGATTGAAATGACCTCAAAGAAACTCTATCTTGTGTGCAATGCCCACCTCGATCCGGTCTGGTTGTGGGAGTGGGAAGAGGGCGCAGCCGAAGCTCTGTCCACTTTCCGCACGGCCGTCCAGCTGTGTGAAGAATTTGAAGGATTTGTGTTTTGCCATAATGAATCCCTTCTTTATGGATGGGTGGAAATGTATGATCCCGAACTCTTCGTGAAAATTCAAAAGATGGTCTCACGGGGGCGGTGGCATATAATGGGAGGCTGGTATGTCCAGCCCGACTGCAACATGCCCAGCGGGGAGTCCCTTGTCCGGCAGATCCTTATCGGAAGAAATTATTTCGCGAAAAAATTTGGATCAAATCCGGAAACGGCGATAAATTTCGATCCTTTTGGTCATACGCGGGGGCTGGTGCAGATCCTTAAAAAGTCGGGGTACACATCCTACCTTTTTTGCCGCCCGGATGCCCATGAACTCGAGCTTCCGGCGGATGATTTTATCTGGATTGGCTACGATGGATCAACGATCCTGGCTCACCGGGCCAGGCATCATTACAACTCGCAGAAAGGCAAGGCAGGGAAGAAGACTGAAGAGTGGCTTGCGGGAAATGTGGAGAGGGTCACGGGCCTTCTTCTCTGGGGAATCGGAAATCACGGTGGAGGGGCGTCTCGAGAGGACCTTCTTGCTTTGCGCAAACTGATGGCTAGTACCAAAGACAGAGACATTCTTCATGCAACACCGGAAGCGTATTTCGATGAATTGAAGCCGAATCAGGATTTATACCCAAAGTGGGAAAAAGATCTCAATCCCTGGGCAGTAGGATGCTATACTTCGATGGCTTTAGTGAAACAAAAACACCGTCTGCTTGAAAATACATATTTTAAAACGGAGAAAATGGCGACGCATGTCTCACTCGAAGGCTTGATGACTTATCCTAAAAAAGAACTTCAAAAAGCACTGGAAGATCTTTTGTTTTGTCAATTCCATGACATTCTTCCCGGATCCTCTATACCGGAAGTCGAAGAGGATGTGCTCAGAAAAATAGGTCATGGTTTGGAGATTCTGTCTCAAATTAAAATGAGGGCTTTTTTCCGGCTGCTTGGCGGCCAGGCGCGTGCAGAAGAGGGAGAATTTCCTGTTCTTGTTTATAATCCCCATCCTTTTTCAGTGACAACAACAATTGTGTGTGAATTTCAGCCACCTGAACCGAACACGGATCCTGATATTTTCCTGATGCCGGAAATGGAGGATGAGTCCGGAAACGAGATTCCTCTTCAGTTGGAACAGGAAAGTTCAAATATTTCGGTCGATATGAGAAAGAGAATTGTTTTTCTGGCCGACCTTAAGCCCAGTCAAATGAACCGGTATACCTGCCGGTTGAAAACCGTCGATCCACCTCCCGGATTGAAAGCTGCGAACGATTCAACATTCAATTTAAAGACGGATTCTCTTGAAGTATCCCTCGATCCTGAAACAGGCTATATGGATAAATATGCCGTTAATGGAGAGGATTTTCTAAAGGCCGGTTCCTTCCGACTGCTTGTCTGCAAAGATAATCCCGATCCATGGGGAATGCTGGTGCGCAGTTTCAGGGAAGTCGAAGGTGTTTTTACTCTTCTGTCCGGGGAGCGAAGTGCCTGGTTTTCCGGTGTTTCGGTAAAAGAATTGCCGCCAGTGAGGATTGTCGAAAACGGTCCTGTACGGACGGTTATTGAAGCGGTGTTCCAGTACAATTCGTCTTATGCCTGCGTGACTTATGTTCTGCCCAAAAAAGGGACAGAGCTGGAGTTTAAGATTCGAGTTCAGTGGAATGAAAGAGACCGGATGCTCAAATTGTCCGTTCCCTCCATGTTCACAAAGGGAACGTGCAGAGGACAGGTGGCCTATGGTGTCGAGGAATTCGAACGTTTTGGAGAGGAACTTGTGGCTCAAAAATGGGTTGCGGCGGTTTCTTCGGACAAACTCAAGGCTTTGACTGTGATAAATTCTGGAACATACGGGTTCGATTTTTCAGAGGGAGAATTAAGATTATCTCTGCTGCGCTCCCCCTCATATGCGGGCCATCCTGTCGAGTCCAAATCCATTGTCCCTCAGAATAGGTTTAGGCCGCGTATCGATTTGGGGGAAAGGATGTTTCAATTCTGGATAAAAGGAGGAAATGCGGACGGTCTTCTCTCTGGGATCGATCGCAGTGCACTCGTAAAAAATGAAACACCTTTCGCTCTGTGCTGTTTTCCTTCTGGAGAAGGGAAAGGACATACCCCGGGGATAATCTTGAGTGAAAATGTTGTGCAGTTGGCGTCTTTCAAGATGGCCGAAAATGAAAATCGGCTCGTGCTCCGGCTTTTTGAGCCTACAGGGAAAAAGAGATCCACACATGTGGACATTCCTTCTTTGAACCTTTCGTTTGAGGTGTCTCTAAAAAAATTCGAAATAAAGACCTTTGCCATAGATATAAAGACAAAAGAGATAATCGAGACAGATCTCCTGGAGCGGAGCTTGAATGAAGAGGACTGAGGATCAACCTGTCCGTGTTGTCCAAATCGGGATAGGAGGGATGGGATTCCACTATCTCAAGACTTTGCTGACAGGTTTCCCACACGGAAAAGTGAATCTTTGTGGTGTTGTGGATCCCTATCCGGAGAGATCGGAGCTCTATGATGAAATAAAGAAAAGGGATGTTCCCGTATGCTCCTCGTTCAAGGAATTATTGGATTTGGGTATAACCGCCGATCTGGTTGTCATTTCCTCTCCTCTCCAGTTTCATGTGTCTCAGTGCCTCGAAGCTCTCGGAGCGCGAAGTCATGTGTTGTGTGAAAAACCTCTTGCGGTGACCATCCAAGATGCCGATCGGTTGATTCAAGACACACGCTTGGACAGCCATTGGATAAGGATCGGTTACCAGTGGTCCTACACTGCGGCTGTTCAAGAGTTGAAAAAGGATATTATGAGCGGGAGATTCGGGAAGCTTTTTCGGGCCAAATCGCTGTATTTGTGGCCAAGAGATGCCGCCTATTACAGTCGGAACGATTGGGCGGGCCGAATTAAGGACAGTGATAATCATTGGGTTCTGGACAGTCCGGCTAACAGTGCCATGGCTCATGACCTTCATAACTTGTTATTTCTTTTGGGAGGGAGCCTAAACCGGAGTGCCAAACCTGTTGAAGTTGTGGCGGAGATTTACAAAGCCTATCCGATCGAAAACTACGACACTGTGGCCTGCCGTTTTTTAATGCGTGAAGGTGGAGAGCTTCTTTTTTATGCGACGCATGCCACACCTGAAACAATTGGTCCCATGTTTTCTCTTGAATTTGAACACGCCACTGTCAATTTCGGCGAGAAGGAACAGGAGATCGTGGCCACAGGTTCTGCCGGTGTGGAAAAAAAATATGGATCTCCCGAAACCGAGGATCCATTTAAAAAACTCTTTGAGGCTGTGTATGCAGTGCACAATCCGAAGCCTGTTGTGTGTGGGCCGGAAGCGGCCCGTTCCCAGACGCTCTGTGTAAACGGCATTCAGGATGCTGTGAAAGACATTAGACCTTTTCCGCAGTCCATGCTCGAAACTGATGGAAAAAAAATATGGGTAAAGAATCTCCAGGAGTCTTTTTTAACTTGTTACAAAAATGGGACTCTTCCTTTTGAAGAGGGCTTTTCCTGGGCTTACGAAGGTGAAAGGAAGGATTTAGAGGATTATCGTTTTTTCCCAGGCGGAATATCTGCACACAAAAATAGGGGACAGACTTTATGACATCCAGAGTGCTTGTACAGAAAACTCTGGCCATGGATTCACCACAAAGAATTCCACGGCAGGCTTGGATTCTTCCCTGGGCGGAAGACCGGTATCCCGATGTTATCGCACGTCTTTACCGGGAGTTTCCGGATGATATCGTGAAAGCCCCGGAAATCTATACGCGGCAGCCTAAAAGAGTGGGAGAGAAATACACGCCTGGAATATACGTGGACGAGTGGGGATGCACATTCACCAATACTCAAAAGGGTGCGATTGGAATTGTTCAAAAGCCTCAAATTGCAAAATGGAGGGATCTGGAAAATTTCAGGATTCCGGAAGAGACTCTTTCTGTCGACTGTGAATCTGTGAATGATTTTTGCCGGGAAAGCGAACAATTCGTTCTCAGTGCAACGATGCAGAGGCCTTTCGAGCGGTTTCAGTTTATACGCACAATGGAACAAGCGATGATCGATCTGGTCGAGCAGACAACCGAACTATCTGAATTATTGGGGCTTATTCACAATCATTACTGCAAAGAAGTGGACGTCTGGTCTAAAACGGATGTGGATGCGATTGGGATTATGGATGATTGGGGTTCACAAAATGCTCTACTCACATCACCTGAAATTTTCCGAAAGTTATTCAAACCTATGTACAAGGAGTATGTCGATATTGCGAAAAGCTATGGCAAGTATGTTTTTATGCATTCGGACGGATATATCACAGAAATTTTTCCTGATTTGATAGAAATCGGTATCGATGCCATAAACAGTCAGATATTTTGTATGGACATCAAAGAGTTGGGGGAGAAATTCCGGGGAAAGATAACATTTTGGGGGGAAATCGACCGGCAGGACCTTCTTCCCCGTGGCAGCCAAGAGGATATCGAAAAAGCCGTCAGCACTGTTTTTGACGAACTTTATGAAAACGGAGGAGTGATCGCCCAGTGTGAGTTTGGTCTGGAAGCCAAACCTGAAAATGTTATAGCTGTCTTCAATTCTTGGGATAAGATGGGGGCCAGGCTTTGAAAATGAATTAAAGGGACATCATACTTAATTCCACGTGAATTAAGTATGATGTCCCTTTAATTCATTTTCGATTTCTTAAAGTTATCAAAGCCTGACCCCATTAAGAGGTAAAGGATGAGCAAGTATGTCGTAGGAGTTGACCTTGGTGGGACGAAGATCGAGGTCTGTCTGCTCGACAGTCAGCGAAAATGCCTGGACAGACAGCGTGTGTTTTCAGAGGCCTCTAAAGGGATGGAACATGTTATCGACAAAATTGTTCACCTTGTCCATAAGGTTTCTGGAAAAAAAACTATTTCTGCGGTAGGAATTGGCACTCCCGGGACCTTTGTGGAGGCCGAAGACCGGATTTATGGATCGCCTCATACACCTGTCTATCATTCAACCGGTTTCATTCCATCCCTGAAGAAAAAACTGTTGCCGTGTCCGGTTCTCGTGGACAATGATGCCAACTGCTTGGCGGTTGCCGAATTTTTTGCCGGCTGCAAAGGGACATATCATTCTGTTATGGCCGTCATACTGGGCACGGGTGTGGGATCCGGTTTGGTTTTAAACGATAGACTTTACCGGGGTTCTCTGGGCGGAGGAGGTGAGATCGGACACATGACAATTGACATCCATGGCCGGATATGTGAGTGTGGGCGGCATGGGTGTGTGGAAGCTTATCTTTCCGGGCCGAGTCACAGCCGAAGGTTTTTTGATCTCTGCGGTCAAAAACTTCAAGTTCAGGAGATTTACAAACTCTATCAAGAGCAAAATCCCCATGCCCTTGAATTGTTCGAGGAGAGTGCAAAAATCATGGGAGAAACTTTTGCCAATGCTGTTAATATCCTCGATATTGAAGCTATCATCCTCGGCGGAGGTGTGTCCAATCTTTCCATATGGTATGAAAAAGTACCCCAATATTTGGACAACTTATTGTTTGGTGTGCCGAGGGACAGTATCCCTATACTAAAGGCAAAGCTTGGGGATTCCGCCGGCGTTTTTGGTGCCGCATACTTGGCGCTTCGCGAACTTGGTTCAATGGAATTTTAGAGGTCAAGAAAATGACAGACCATAAAAGTAAAATCGACACGGTAAATTCTGTAGTTCATGACGAAAAACAGCCTTCCCTTCGCAAAACACTGGGTGTTTTTGACGGTATTGCGATTCTTGTTGGCATCACGATCGGAGCGGGTATATTTTCGACACCTCAGATTATTGCCGGTTATCTGAGATCTTTCCCTGTCATCATCTTGCTCTGGATTATTGTAGGAATTTTTGTCTTTGTTGGAGGATTGATCTATGCGGAACTTGGAACACGTCTTCCCAATACGGGTGGGGAATATGTTTACATCAGCCGCTGCTTTGGGCCTTTTGCCGGATTCATGTTTGGATGGTCCCAGCTTTTTATCATCCGAACGAGCCCGGCTGCTGGCCTGGCCATCATCACGGCGAATTATTTCACCCATTTTGTGGTGCTGAAGCCCTGGACCCACACGGCCGTCGCTTTGGCGGTGATTGCTTTTTTTGGAGTGCTCAACTATATCGGAATCCAGAGGGCCTCCGTGTATCAGAAAATATCCACAGTTCTCAAGATTGGAGGAATATTTGCTCTTGTGATAATTGGCCTCATTCTTGTCCAGGGCCACGAGAATATGCTGGATACCGAAGCGGAACCAACAGGAGGGCTTGGTCCATTTGGGAATATGATCGCGGCGCTTATGCTCATAACATTTTCGTTCATAGGTTGGGATCGGGTCGGGTATGTGGCGGGAGAGATGAAGAATCCCAGGCGTACTATTCCATTGAGCCTTATTCTCGGTTTGGGCACTATCCTAATTGTCTATGTTTTGACCAATTGGGTTTATCATCAGACGCTTGGGATGGAAGCCATGCGCCAGAGCACAATAGTCGCAGTGGATGTGGCCACTCGTCTGATGGGGCCAATCGGAGCCGGTTTTATCGCCATACTCGTTATGATCTCCACAACGGGCAGTATCAACGGTACAATGATGTCAGCTCCACGGGCTTATTATGCAATGGCCAAAGACGGCCTGTTTTTTAAGTGGCTCAATTTTGTTCACCCCAAGTACCGCACTCCTTCCCATGCGATTCTTGCCCACTGTTTTTGGGCAGCAGTGATTCTGTTGGTGCGAAAAACATTCGAGACAATCGTTGCCGGAATGGTGTTTGCCATTTTGATATTTTTGATTTTTAACATTCTTGCTCTGTTTAAGCTTAGGCGTCAAAATGTCGGCGGTTCCGATGTCTTTAAAGTGCCGTTTTATCCCTGGCTCCCTATCCTGTTTTTAGCAGGAGTTATTTTTCTGATTGTCTTCCGGGCGATCTTCGAATGGCAGACATCGCTTGCCGATCTTGCGTTTATCGCTACAGGAATTCCCCTGTCTTTTTTCTGGTTGAAAAAGAAAAAAAAGGAAAAGGCCGGCTAAAACATCAAATCCGGTTGGTTCTCTTCCGGTTTATTAATCGAGGAGAGCCGCGTTCCCAAGAATCCCGGCCGCATTCTTGTAGAGGATTTTTTGAATAGAGGCCTCGGCCAACGGTAAATTTTTTATGGCCTCTATATTAATCCCGACCGATTTAACACCAGGCCAGTCAGAGCCGTAGACGACCTTGTCGATGTTCTTTTCCAGCTCCGGAAAATAGTCCAGAAGGTTTTTTGGCGGCAGGCCGGAAATTTCAAGATAGAGATTGGGGTGAAGACGGGAAAGGAAAAATGCGGTCTCGTACCAGAGTCCCCGACCTCCGTGAGCCATAAGAATTTTGCAGTCGGGGAAATCTGCAGCCACATCATCCAAATGAAGGGGATTGGCGTACTTGATTTTTGATCCCTTGAAAATAGAGGAGCCCGTATGCACGAGAACAGGAAGACAGTGCTCTTGGGCCAGCTCATAGATGGGGTAGAGGGTTTTGTCATTGGGATAAAAATGGTTATATGAGGGGTAGAGTTTGATTCCCCTTGCTCCTTTTTTAATAGAGTCTTTGACCTTGATGCTCAGGTTGTTTTCCATTGAGGGATTGACTGTGCAGAAGGGGAGATAAATGTCCATGCCCTGACAGAATTCCAGGACATACTCATTGGAAACAATCCCTGTGGTAATAGGACTTATTTCCGGGAGGATAACAGCCTTTTTTATGCCGAAGCTCAAAAGATAGTCTGCAAAATGCCGTGGATCGGTCAGCTCATCATATCGTTCATAGAGATCAGATCCGGCGCTCTTCTGGTATTTGTGGACCCAAGGATGCCAGTGTTCTTTTAATCCGATGTGGATGTGAAAATCGATGACTTTTAATTCTTTAAGATCCGGCATGCCTAATTTAATACTTTAAAAGGATGATTCAGTCAATGCCTATCAAGCTGTTCAGATCCATAATAAACAGGAAATTCTGGGAAGATGATGGAGAAATCCATTCTTGGGGACAAAGGGGGTGGATGGCGAGGTGGACGGGGGAGGCAGATTCGGCATAAAATAATATCTATTTTAAGTGTTAATTTTAAAGTCTTCACAAGGAGAGAGTCATGAGACTTCGAGAGATGCTGGGACATATCCGAAAAATCTATATCCCTCAGGGGGGATACCCTGTTGAAAAAACTATTGCAGATGAACTAAAGCAGGATATGTGCGCACGAGCTGACATCGAGACTGTTCCCCTTGACCATAATAATCCTGAACTGGATTCTGTTTTCATTGGAGTATTGGATAAAATTCAGCTGCAAAAGTTTTCCGGATGGCCTCAGAATATTTCAATGGGGAAAGAATGGGTGTATTTTGACATCGATGCTGGCCGACGCGTTCTTTTTGCCAGCTCCCAACCCCATTTTCTCTACGCAGTTTTTTCTGACATTATCAAAAATAATAGGGAAAACAACGTTTCAAAGTTAAAAAACCGGCTCCGGTTCATGAGCTTTTCCCGCGAAAAATCGACTTTTGATATTTTCCTCACTCAATATGCCCGCCTCATCCGGAATTTCAACCGGGAACAATATATCCGCGAATATGCCCGCTTGGGATTTTCTCACATCGAGGTCAATGCACTGGCCTTCCCAAATTCTTCTGAACAGGGGGTGCAAGGAGAATTCTACTCTGACTTTTATACCTACTGTCCGGCACTGGACCAGTTTGTTTCAAGCAAGTTGAATGAGGGGATCTATCCGGAAGACGACCTCAAGGCTAATCTCGATCTTCTAAAAGACAATTCCCGGTTGGCAAACAAGTACGGCCTCTATCCCGGGCTCCTTTGCTTTGAGCCCAGATCGGTTCCTGAAGTTTTTTTTGAGAAATATCCAACTCTAAGAGGGGCCCGAGTGGACCATCCTTTCCGGAGCTTTAAACCCCGTTTCAGTTTGGCCCTGGCACATCCGCTTGTGAAAAAACATTACGAGGATATGATCACAAAAATCCTGGAGGAAGTTCCCGAGCTCGAGTATTTAACGATCTGGACAAATGACAGCGGTGCAGGTTTTGAACACACAAAATCCCTCTATGCCGGTAGAAACGGTGGGGCCTATCTTTTACGTGAGTGGAATTCCGATGATAACATCGCTCAAGTGGCCTCGAAAAATATCGCTGATTTTTTTTCTTGCCTCCGTGATGCCGCCTCAAAATTGAATCCGGATTTTCGTATCATCACACGACTGGAATCCTTCTATGGAGAGCGAAAATATCTCTGGCCTCTCCTCAAAGACGGGATTGATGTGGAGGGCAACTCTCTCCTCACGGAGGGATGGGAGACTCCTTATTCTCATTCTTTATACTCAAATATTCCTGTTCTGGGTTCGGCACTGCACAATCATCTGTCGAAAAAGGAAAAGAGGCCTCTCGAAGACCTCCATTCACAGGATAGTCTTGGATATTTCTATCATCACTGCGGATCTCACGGGAATCATGAACCGCTCCTCGGCATCCCTTTTCCCTGGTTGACCTATGAAAAACTGCGCTCCTGCGCTGCGAATGGAATTTCCACTCTCGCTCATCTCGGAGGTCTTCAGCCTCCTGACAAAGTGCCCTATGCGGTCAATTTTGAAGTTTTCAGAAGATTTCAATTTGACTCAGACCTAAATATCGACGCCACAATTAAAAAAATTGCAGAGCATTACGCGGGCCCGGAGTTCGCAGAAGCTCTGAAACAGGGATGGAAATCCGTCGATCTGTCTGTTCGGAGTTTTGTTCCGCTCTCTATCTACACATCTTATGGAGTTGTCTGGCAGAGGCTGTTTGTCCGACCGCTCGTTCCCGATATCGATGTTATTCCTGAGGAGGATCGTGCCTACTATGAGAATTATATGTGTACGTCCATGCATAATCCCAACAGGATCGACCTTTCTCAAGATGTACTTTTTGAGCTGCTTTCACCAGAGTATGCCGCAAAAGCCGAAAATCTTATCGAAAATAATGTCTGGGGTCCTCTGGATTCCGCTCTCCGGATTTTCGAACAAAACCTTAAGAAGGCGGAAAAAACAGAAAAAAAGAGGGCGATCCCAGTTTTTAGGGATCAGCTCGACCGGTGCCGTGCGCTGCGCTGCCTCTTTCTGACTTTACGGAATACAGCCACCTGGATTTATGCTGTCCGCCGGTATTTGGAGACGTCAAATCCAAAACTTAAAACTCAATACCGGAACATTCTCGAAAAAATGATGGACAACGAAATTCAAAACAGCCGGGATCTTATAGCTCTTTGGAAAAACTCTCCAGTCGAGTGGATGATTGTCTCCGGCGAAAAAGAAACACCGTTTATCTATGGTGAAAATTTTCCGGAATTACTCCAAAAGAAAATTAAGCTTATGAAACAATATGGAGATAACGATCCCTCCATCGATCCAGGCTATATGTTTAGAGTGAAGAATAATCCTTTCCTTTAAAAAAGAAAAAGGCCCGGTGTTTCCACCGGGCCTTTTTTGTGTTGCCTATTTTGTTCTCTTGCTCTTCTCTCTAAAAATTATTTCTTTACAACGGAAATGCTGGAACCTATCAGTGCGTTAACATTGGTTGGAAGATTTACATCATGGTTGCATTTGATTGTGTGATCTCCCTTGGAGGAAGTTGTGAATGTATATACATCGTTGTATGTTTTCATCCCAGGAGCACCACAGTCCTCATTAAATGTATTGTTTACATTGAGTTTTACGGTATCGTTAATAGTGATAATATCGTTTCTCTGTACTCCATCTCCACCACCAATGTCCACTTTCTCCAATAAGACAGTACATGAGTTTAGTGTTCCTCCTCCGCTTATGGAGAGAGTATAGGTGACTTCATCTTCCCAGCCGTTATTTTCGTTAGGGCGAGGAGGGGTATTTGGAGTGAATGTCACTGTACCAATATCACCCGTCCAATTCGAACTTATTTTCCAATGCCAGCTGGTGGAGAAACAAGCACTGCTGTATGCCGTTTGATCGACTCCTCCTCCGTCTTTCTTTTTGAGGGGAGAATTTTCATTGATGAACAGGTACCAGATGATACCACCGAGAATGGCGAGCCCAAGAATAAAACCGATGAAGCCCCCTCCTCCCCGTCTTTCGCGGAC
>VAPA010962362.1_pt1 | contig 12500 bp, 12 predicted proteins | sample 3395041 | NCBI WGS metagenome assembly VAPA01 (sample SAMN08290432, study PRJNA428436) | hydrothermal vent metagenome | isolation source: Deep-sea hydrothermal vent chimney | place: Indian Ocean: Southwest Indian Ridge | depth 1973 m m
ACAGATGGCCAGAGGCACAGTATCTGGTCAATCCGCAGGTCAGGATATTTTCTCGCCAGAGCTGATAGAAGGAGGAACAGGTAGTTCCCATAGAGCGAAGTAACATACGATCTACTCTCTAGGAGTGCGTCAAGATGGTCTTGTTCATTCAACCGAAGACCATTTCCGAGCCTTCTCTCCCGAAACCAGAGCATGGAACCCCAAAGGTCAGAGATCAACTCATGAGTCATTAGCAATTCAGAGATCTTATATAACTCATCAATCTCAATTGGGTCACTCTTGTCAGGAATGAGTCTGTCTAATTGCTTGAGAAAATCAATCCAAGATTCTTCTACAGCCCATGACTCCTTTTGGTTGGAGAGCAAATTCAGAGTCTGCCGGAAACGTCTGATCTCCACATTTCGAGCAGTCTGTTCCCTCAACTGTCTGAACTCAAGGAGTTTCTCATCAGGCGCTCGATATGTCTGGGTGTTCACAGTCTTTCGTTTCTTACGACGATATCGTCTGTAGTGCCGTGGGTGAGTGATTGTCTCCTTGGGTATCAATTGCTGAGGAGATACAAAACTCCTCATCCCCCTTGCTCCTCTAACCTGAGCACGATACATCATTCTCGACATTATACTCTTTGGCTTCATGGGTGTCCTATAGAGTGGGATACCTTGCGCAGCGAGTTCAATCTCAATGTTACCATCCTTCTTACAACTGTCTGGATAAAGAGCACAGAGCCAAGGAATGAGATCAATCGAGTCGTTGACTAGCTTTTTCCTGAGTTCTTTCATCTTGAGAACATCACTTGCAGAGAGAGCGTCACGGCCTGGGACCACAGTCTGTCCCTTTTTTTTACTCTCTCTCTTACTCTTCTTACTCCAGAACCGCGCGGACCAGTTCTCAAGAAGAGGTACTTCAACTAGTTCTGTTTCAACTGACTCACCTGTTTGTTTGATGATTACTCTCAGATCATCCAGCATTGGTGTGGTCTGGACAGAAGTATACGGTCTGACTGGAAGATTCCAAACAATATCGGTGACATGAAGTCTGTGTTCGGAAGAGTCCCAGAATGGAAGCAAGCAGCGGCTATGATATTTCTCTGAGGTTCTCTCATCAGGTCGTGGTTGAAGAAACCAGACTGCTATATTTCCAGACTTGTTGATTTCTTGAACCATGTATCTCTCCAGCTCTTCCAATACTGTTCGAAGCCTAGGCGGAAGTGAGTCCTCAATCCACTGCCATCCACTCACAGCAACAATCCCTTTGGTAAGTAATGTTCCAATGTCAGGAAGGTTTCCCCCATGGAATAGGAACTGGTCAATGGAATTTGACATGTCAATGATCTTGATTTTGTCGAAGAATGATTGGACATCCTCGTTTTGACTCGAGATTCTGAGTCGCTTCTTGGCCAGTTCATCATGACTGAACTCTCCTGAGAGATCTAACCATGATACTGGTGCATTGTCATGCTCCGAGCTTAACTGCTGAAGATAGTGTAACCCCTGCCAGTATCGTGCCAACCAGGCTGCTGTGAAGCCTGAATTGGATGCTGACCTTGCACTCAGATATAGGATGTGTCTTGTATTGGTGTCCTGAACCTCTGAGAACGGATCATACTTGTCTTGGGTTTCCTGAGGGTTTCTCTCTGACCCCAATACTGTGAACTGATCTTCTGTTGGTGAGAGGAGGACCAAAGCCGCCCTCTTAGCAATAGGGTTCTTGGACCGGATGAGCAGTCTGTCACATCCTTTTGGTCTACTCTTTGATACGTGGTCTTCAATCAGACTCTCCAGAAGTGAACGAACAACATTCCGATTCAGTCCTGCATCAAATTGAGTGTCTAGTAGGACCACCCCCTTGAGGATATCTGAAATCGACTCATCTCCAGTGAGTCTGCGATATTCTCTCACAAGTCCGTCTGCGTATAGACTCAACTGCTGAGTGTCACTCTTTTCTGGCACTTCAGCAAGGGCATCGTTCCATTCTTCATCTGTCATCCCTCTCTTTCTGACAATGAATTTTGGGACAGTCTTCTTTCTTTTCCCCTTTGGCTTCTTGGTCAGGATATTCCAATCAAAACTAGTCCTTGTCTTGATGTCAAAGACCGCAACTGGTTTCATCAAAACTAGTTGCCCCGGCTTTCTCGGATTAGTGATTACAGTCCGAGCAAACAGACCGAGGTCTATTCTACCTGGACCCTCAGTGGTTCCTAATCGTGACTCACCTACTAGGAGGTAATCTTCTCCGGGCTGGAGAAAGCGGTCACCCCTCATGATCATTGACTCAGCACTGTAAGTCTGCGGCAGTCCATCCGTGATGAGACTGTGATACCTGATTCCCTCCCATCGAGCTTTGTTCCGTACAATATTGTAGAGGTGTCTGGCATCTTGTGCTCTTAATATTGGATTCTTCTTTGGTGTGAGTTTCTTGAGAAACCGTGCCCATGTTCGAAGTCTTGTAGCTTCCTCTTTGGATTCGTTCTTGCTGGCCTTTCGAAGCTTTGTGATTTGAAACTGAAAGAACTCCTCATCTGGAAGTTTGTCATCATACACTCTCGTCCTAGATGGGAAGACTTGTTGAACTGAACCTGTGGCATACAGACTATTCAGCTCGTCAACGAGCTCTCTAAGAATCTCATCAGCACACTTCCCTTGAACACTCGTTCTGGGACATAGAAAGTGGCTGCTTCCGAACTGTGCGTCTGAATAGATATGGTCAACAAACGTAGAAAGACGACGGATGAGAAGGAGTGCATATGAATCGAAGTCATTGGACGGTACATCAAAGATGAACGATTTACGACAGAGCTCTCTCCCATTAGACCGTATCATGTCTGCAAGATCAAGCTCTGCTAAATCAGCGCCATGTGCAACAGGCACTAGACCGAATTCGTCACTGGTGTATCCCCAGATGGTCTTCTTCTTTTGTTGCCCAATTTTAACTGGGGTTTCAAGAGGATACATCAGAAGGAAATAGTTTCTGAGATCAGCTCCGAAGATATTGATGAGTCTGTTAAGTGGTCCGACAATACCATCTCTCTCGTTTCTTACTCGTTTGGTTTCAGTGTTGCCGTAACTGGTTGTTGTTTCCCATATGTTCTCAAGTTCAAGATTACGAAGCCCTTTCTCTTGATTTGCAACAGGAGAGAAATCAGGATTTCCTTGGCTAACACTCTCTTTCCATTTCTTGAGAGCCATATCCAGATGATTCTGAGCTTTTGAATGTAGGTGCCTAGTATCTTTGATTGTACGTTCACGTAACAAGTTGACTAGAGCTTTCAAACCCAAAGTATGTGCTTGAACCACTGCTTTTCCAAGATCTTCTGGAAACACCTCAAAAACCCCTACGAAAATAACCGGGTTATTCCCTTTTTTATTTTGCCTTGAACATTAATAATATGAATTCTTATGCTTAATTTGATAATACGTTTAATGAATTTAAATAGTGTGAATATCTACAGAATGTGTGGAGAATATCAAGGAATCTCCGGAGAAAGAGGTTGAGTGAAACTCCCTCGACCAGAAACAGGTCGGGAATTTAAATAGTTGAGGTGGAATCTCGTGGGTCGCTCTAGTGGTGTGATGATAACGGTCAAAGTTCCTGTCAAATGGGATGTGATGACAGACAGACAGAAGACACGGCTATCAAGAATCACAAGCAGGGACACCAGAGTCATCAAGGGCTATCTGGGAGTGATTGAAAGACATGAGAGAAACCTCCTCGTTGGAAAGAACAAGAAACGACTTGATGCTGGAAAGATAGACAAACTGACACTTAGAACTGATATTAGAAGTATTGTCCTTCATGATTTCAAAAACAGATTCCCAAACATATCAGTGAACGAACTGCAAGAGTGCCGAGAAACCGCCATCGGAATGTGGAGGGTGTATCTCGCACTTGGTAGGAACAAGCCCCTTCAGGCGATGGGTTATCGTTCGAAGAAGTTACCTCGTCATATGTTCACACGAATGTTCAAGTTCACCTATACTCCTGATAAAGAGATCAAACACTGGCTGATTCTTCGTGACTCACTTGATTCAGTGAGGGAAGGAAGAAAGACGCATGATAGGTTAACAATTCCTCTGAGTCCTTCATCATATCATCTCAATCGTCTGGGGTCTGGCGATGTCAAATCAATCCAGATTGTCAAGGCCCGGAATCGTAAATGGTGGGTGCTCTTCAAGGTCAAGGTGGAACCAAAACAACTTGACCCAAGACCCAAACCACTCGCAGTAATTGGGATTGATCTGGGGATAAAGAAGGCAGTCTGTTCAGCAGTGCTGACGAAGAAGGGCCTTCGACATGTCAAGTACTGGACTGATAGAGAGAAGGCAAAGCACATCGAACGCTATGACAGAATGGTTGCCAGTCTTCAGCAGAAGAGAGACTTACCTCTCAGGAAGAATCAATCAGTTGACGAAGTCACAAAGCGACTCAGAATTATCAGTTCAAAGCGGGAGAACATCAGTTTTGACTACGACCGTGGGCTGGTGAAGAAACTTACTGAGCACATTCTTGAACTGTCACAGGAATATGAACTATATGTCGCGATTGGAAAACTGAAGGGGATTCGTCATCGCGCCAGAAAGGGTGATGGTAAGGGTCGTTGGTTTCGTGGAATGATACACCGGTGGGCCTTTGCTCGAATCACCAACTCTCTTCAACACAAGCTCAGTATGGGTGGATTTGAACCCAAGAGGGTATACGCAGTATCAGAGGCTTGGACCAGCATCAAGTGTCACAAGTGTGGATCAAAGGGATACAGACCTAAACAGAGCTTCTTTCTCTGCCACACTTGTGGGTATCGCGACAACGCAGACAAGAACGCCGCAATAAACATTGGTCTGCGTTTAATCAGGCTCATTCCTTCCTTGAAGGATGAGAAAGGACTAGGGACTTGGCTTCCACCAATACGGAAGACCTCCCCGAAAACCCAAAGGATTCGTTCTAAAGGGATGTCCTCAGCTCCCAAGAGATTACTAGACTCGTCTGTAGGGAGCACCGTGGCTGACTGCCATGACCAGACTTCTCTTGAGGAGTTTGCGAGCAGTACCGACCTCGCCATGGAAAAGACCATGGAAGAACCGTCTGCCATCATGGAATCTAGTGACCATGATAGTAAAGTGCAGCGGACTGAGACTACGTCTGTGAAGAGGAGTCATACTCCAATGACGCACAGCAAACCTCGTGCACACCCAACAGGAGAAGTCCTGTTGGCTGCTGGTAACAGCAGTCATGAGGAGGGTTGAACATGGAAGTTGATGGTGGAGAAGTTTCACTCACCTTCTCAGGTCGGACTAGGGATTCCAGGTTTGACTTGATTTTTCACAGGTCGGACCTTGTTACGACTCGATTTATCGACAAACAGATTGGATATACATGTTTGTTGCTTTTGTGTAGGAACTCTTTCAACATCAATAGGTCAGTGAATATATAACAACCAGATTATGGAGAGATATTGTTAATGATGGAACAAAGCAAATTGCCTGAATTTGATTCTGAAAACTCAGCTGAACCAATTGATGACTGGACATTTGCAAAAGAAGATACAAAGTATATGACTCATGGACTTCACTCTTACCCGGCACGCATGATCCCACAAGTGGCAAGGAAGTTAATTCTCAGATATTCAAAAGAGGGTGAAACTGTATGGGATCCATTTTGTGGTTCTGGATCAGCATTGGTAGAATCAATGCTCACCAACAGAGCTTCAATTGGTACTGACCTTAATCCATTTGCAGTATTCTTGTCGAAGGTTAAAACCACACCTCTTGAATTTGATGTTTTACGAAAACATAATGAAAAGCTGAACCGCAAAATAGTTTTGACCCGTGAGAAATCTCATGGGAATCTCGAAGTTCCTGAAATGCATAATGTCGACTTGTGGTACAAGAGGTATGTCCAAGCAGATTTAGCAGTCATTAAGAAATCTATTAGTTCCATTAAGCAAAATGAAATGAAGGATTTCTTCAGATTGTGTCTGGCACATACTGCAAGAAATGTTTCTAACTTGAAGAAATCCGAATTCAAAATTGTTCGAATGAAGGAAGAAGAGCGCGAGAAGTTCAATCCTGATGTTTATGGCGTGTTTCATGCCAATGTCCAAAGAAGTATGCCTCTCATGAGCTCTTTCAATAAAGCACTTCCAAAGAAATTCAAGACAGCTCGAGTGATTTATGCCGACAACCGAGAAGCCCCAATAGATGACAAATCAGTTGATCTGATCGTTACATCTCCACCATACGGGGATCATGGAACGACAGTTGCATACGGACAATTTTCAAGGTATCCTGCTCACTGGATTAGTCTTGACCATGACGATGTGAAATCAGTCGACCGTCGAGGTTTAGGAGGTCGATCTCCAAGAGAATTCGAGGAAAATCTTATCGATAGTGTGACACTCAAAGAAACTTACCAACAAATCCATGCAAATAGTCCTAAACGTGCAAAAGAGTTCTTCAATTTCTTCTTTGACTACAATCAATCCCTCGAATCAATGTACTTGAAACTGAAGATTGGGGGATATGCGGGTATTGTTATTGGAAACCGATTGATGGCCCGTATAAGGATTCCAACTGACAGAATTACAGTTGAACTTGGCATATCTCTAGGGTTTGAGCAAGAATCAACTATTCCACGTAGGATTCCAACTAAGAGGATGCCTTGGCAAAACGCTCCTGAAAATGTAGAAGGACTCAAAGCTGATACAATGCACAATGAGCATATTGTTGTGTTTAGAAAGGACTAGAGTAATCGTCTTTTATTCTTGTACAATAGCAGCAGATTCTTCTCTTTCATCCTATACGCTGAACCATGGTCTCTTGCGGATTCATCAGGTTTAATGTGCATTCGCCAATCAAAAGTTATTGCTCCCTGTTGAATAAGTTTGACAAGTAGTTCAGAATCAGCTCCAGTTAGCAAATATGCTTTAGAATATCTGTAGTGCTTTATGCCATCTAACTTCATTCTTTCAGCAATAACGAGAGCTAGATTCTGTACCTTTCTTGAAATAATGTCTTTCAATGGGATAATTTCTTGATGAGCCACTATTTCATCTTGATACAAGAACTCAATCCTTTCTTCTTCATGATCTATCGTTATGAGCCATCCCAAGCTGTTCTTTTCTGTGGCACTGATTGTACAGTACAGAGCTTGTCGGTTTTTCTTTTCATCCCAATAACCATATCTTTGGATGAACTCTGAAAGAGACCTATTTCCTATTCGTGTAGGCACCTTTGAAAATAGTGTCACAGGAGTATTGGCATCCTTTAAAGATGATTTCAACTCAAATTCGCCTAAATCGGGTATCGCGAAATTGTTCTCAGGGACTCCAAGAAGAACCTCCAAAGTATGTCCATGTGTTCCATCACCCATTTCTTCTCCCTTAACCCATCCTTGCGTCTGTACCCATTCGAGTCGTTCTATGAGTTCCTCTCTTGTAAGAGAGGGTAAGCCGTTATGTTGCTTCGAGCGAAATCGATGTTCAATTGATTTGTTTTCTATGGGATTGCCTTCAAGGTCTAATTGAACATGGTCTCTTTTCTTTGATTGCCGGACCATCGATTGCATCAACACCTCGAATCGAACAAAAACTCCGATGCAATATATCCAAACATCCAGTTTCTGTGATATGTCCAACTACTTCACACTTGGTCAAAAAGGCTTGTATCTCATTCTTACTCAATCTGATTCATGAAACTCTACTGAAAAGTGAACTAGTGAGAATGAATTGGTGTCGTGTTATAATAACATTACTCGACAAGTTTTAGGTAAGAGCTTTAATAGCTCTGTGCGGAGTTAGAATTGAGAAGAATGCTATCCCAGTTAGAAATCACTAAGCCTTTGAAAATAGGACATACACGAACATGTGAATGTAAATCAAATCACACCAACTGTATGACTGCAAAGGAGTGGATGAAGAGTCAAATTGCTATATGGGAATTCTTCTATACGAAACGCGACTTTCGTGATAAGAAAGTCCATCCAGCAGTTTTTCCAATTGGTCTCCCTGCAAAGTGCATTGAGTTGTTCACACACAAAGGAGAGTTAGTTTTGGATCCTTTTGTTGGAAGTGGCACAACTCTTGTTGCGGCGCAAGACCTTGATAGGAATGCAGTCGGATTCGATCTTAAACAGGAATATGTTGACCTTTCACATTCTAGACTTGCTCAAACGCGCTTAGAGGGTGAATCTCAACAAATAGCCATCTGTAATGAGTCACATAATATCCCCGAATATTTTGAAGAGGAAACAATTTCGTTGTGTGTGACTTCCCCTCCATATTCTAACATGCTCAATCGACCGAGGAAGAATAAGAGTATGAGGGGCGACCTTCGTAAAAACGAACACTATGATACTGTTCAGCAGTATTCAAAGGACCCACGAGATCTTGGGACTATGGAAGCAAAGCCGTATACAAAAACTCTGGGTGAAATCTACAAGGGTATACTTCCACTACTTCGACCCAAGGCTCATTGCGTCATAAATATCACAGATCTATGGTGGAAAAACAAACGAATTCCCATTCACATCTATACCGTAGAAGTTATGGAAAAAGTAGGATACGAGCTACGTAATACAATCATATGGGATCGAAGAAACCTTGTGAACAGAGCAGGAATTTTCGGATGGCCTAACAACTATATCACAATGGGAACGACCTTCGAGTATATTCTTGACTTTTGGAAACCTCCCTAGTTTTCAGGGATTTCTCCTGTTTTAACAAACTCAGCCATATCAGAACCAAACCTAGTGTTCATACGCAGAATGTGACTGAGATCCTTATCCAAATCCTCCTCTATTATCTCCAGTGTATCTGGTGGAAGATAGACATAGCCACCTGTTTTTGTGAGTTCTTTTTCCATTACTTTCAATTCACCTATCGTGAATTCACCTGGTTGATCAAAGAAACCGAAAAGCGAGTCTCCATCAAAAGATAGGCCACGAACACCACGCTCTCGTATTTTCATATTCTTCACCTCTATTCGATGAATTTCATCGGATGTTTTTATATCCGGATGGAAAAGTGTTAGATCAGAACGCTCATCTCTTACAGCGAAATGTACGTCCCGCTCTAGTCCATTTCTTACAAGTTCAATTTCACCACAATACTCAGCTGACTTTCCACTTCTGGGCTGAATACTTTGACTCATCTTTCTTCCAATACCAACAAGGAAGCTCTCATATTTTACTCCATCAATAGTAACAGATTTCAGCAGAGCCTTCCGGATAATCTGTTTCGCTTTTCTTGGAATTGCTACTGGGTCTAGAAAGGTGTCCACCTGCTTTCTGAAAAATTTCCTTCTATACTTCTGCATTCTATTCCATGCTTTGGCATGAATTTCGTTTGTGTCAAGATTCGGATTATTCTCTAGAATTTCGTCAATAATATCTCTTGTAGGAGGCATCAAGATTACCACGGTCCATTCTCATAAGATTCTTGAATCTCTCTTGAAATCATGTATTACTGTTTCAAAACCCACTGCAACTCATAGTTCATATCTTTAGTATTAGTCATAGAAGTTCGTTTTTGCATATTCAAGATACTCTTTTCTCAATCGATGTTCGCCTTCTAGATGAATTTCTCTACCATCGATTTCTCTTTCGAACTTGTGCTTGAATCGTAAAGTTTTGGAATCTATACACACAACTCCATTATCAAATTCTACATGGTGATTGGGACAGAGGACAATCATGTTATCCCAATAATCTTCACCTTTGTGGCCATTTCTAGGCTTCACATGATGTGTTTCTGCATATTGCCGATTATCCAAACGAATTGCCCTACCACAAACCTGGCATGAGTAGTTGTATAATTCCTTTAGTCTTAGGGCACGAGTGGCATTCCTCGAGAGTTGGTAGGTTCTCTTTCCAATTCTCTCGAATGTGTCTTCATTACTAGTATACATATCTTCAATTTTAGAGAGAGGTTTCTTGGATTCCTTTTCTAGTCTATCAGTTCTACGCTTTGCCCTTCCCTTTGCCTTTAGCCATTCGGGTCGTACACCCCAAATACCACTCCTAAGTTCACCAACAACAAAGAAGATGTCTTCTGGTCCTTTGTACTGAGAAGCATCTGTTGAATTATCATAAATCCGTTGACGAGTATTTTGTTGCCATGCTACTTTGGCAGTTCTCTCTGTATTCCTCTTGATGTACTCATATATCTCCGATAGGTGTGCGACACCTCCAACCTCCATCATGGCATTCACGATATCTTCTATCCACGTATTCATCACAATCACCAAGTTACAGATTATCAGACCATTTGACTCGTAAATGTGATCCAATCACATCACACATTCGTTCAAGATTTTTCTTACAATTTTCTCTATCCTCGAATCCTGCAAGGACCAAATCAAAGGCTGACATATCTCTATCAAACCTAATGTCGTAGTCCTCTCTATAGGGTCCAGCCATGAAAACGATAAGGGACCGAGGAAACATGTTTCGCCAATACTGAGCTTTCATGTTTTCAAGATGGAGCTTTCCAGTCCGAGTAGAAACAACAACCTGACCAATGACTGTAGGATAAATACCCTCCCAGTTTTCAAGACCATATTGCCCCTTTCTCTGAATCGTCTTTTCAAGATCCTTGAGATTTGGTCCTTTTTGATCATGTGGATACATCACTATGTCTGCATCTGAGCCGGAATATCCAAGAGAAGATTTTCCATCTTTGATGAATGCCATAATTTTAAGCAACAGAACCTGATTCTTCTTTACAATTAATGCATCACTAAACTTGGACTCGAGATACTCAACAATCTTATCGTATACGTCCGATTCTTGAGCGCTCTTAAACAATAAATGAATTTCATCAGCCCACTTTTCATCGCTTCTCACGTTTAACAACCCCATCTAGTTCGGAGATGCTTTGAGAAGTGCCTTTTGATAAGTATTTGTACCAATCACGGATTGTGAAGACAGCTTGCTCTGTCTTCGGACAGAGGGAAGTGCAGGCTAACGACGGGGAACGCGGTGCAATCGCAAGGTTGCCCAGATGTCATGGTAGAATCTTTCTCTCTCTAGTCAAGTGCCAGACTCATTATCCCTCAATCCCGAAATCAGGTACTCGACTGAAGTGCTTTTCAAGAAAGGACTTATTCTGTCGGAAGCTGGAGATGGAAGAAGTTGAGGTTTCCTCATCTTCCATCAATCACCTCCTCTGCAGATCGTAAACCAACAAATCGGGGTACACGTTTACGATATTCCAGGTATTCCACACCAAAAAGGTCCTCAAGCCATGGCTCTTCACTCAAGGGGATGATTACATACATCAGAATCAATAGACCCCCAGTCAAGAAAGCTAGGTTTGAGCTTGTGACAAGAATCATTGAGATATAGAGAAGTATCAGAGCAAGATACTGAGGATTGCGTGTATATTTGTATGGGCCCGTGGTAATGAGCTTTCCCTCAAGCCCAAGACTCTGGTGAAGGCTAAGTGTTCGAATTCCCCAGTAAATCAAGAACGCGAAAACGAGTATCAAGAGTCCGCCAACTATAAATCGTATCCAATGAATTGGTCCAAGGGATTCCCAGTCAAGTAGCCCAATGACTGGAACGCCAACTGAAGATATCGTTATGAATATCCAAGAGATCCAATATTGCCAAGAGTTCTTACTTGGTGGGGGCCAGATACGATATCTTGGAAAACCCACGCTGAAGACAACACCAAGAAGCAGGAGAATGTCCGAGAAGAGAACTACATAGAACAAGATCTCAAGCATTTGCTAGTCCCACTCCTCCTTTATCGCTTCCCACTTATCGAGGCATTCATCTAAACCTTCGATACATTCTGATTCCCCTTCTCTAGCCAATACTATGACTATATACAGAAAAACTAGAAACACGATTACAGCAAGAGCAATCTCCATTAGCATTGTTCTCTTAATCCTCCAATCATGCTATCTTTTCAAAATTGACTGTCAATGCCTGTCCGCAGTATGGACATTCTATACTGTCAGGGCCAGTCCAGTTTACCTTTTCAGTGTGAATACTGGCTCCACAGTTGAAACACTTCTGTGGAACTCGGGGCATCAAGATAGTTGAAGTACTTGCACCAGTAACTTTGTCACCCTGAGAATGTGTTCTTGTCTTTTTTCTTCTTTTCTTTGATCCGCATCCCATCATTGGTCTTCCTCCTTCATGAACTTGATTAATCAGGCGTTCGAGAGTATGCATCTACTACAAACACAGTAGTCAGTATGAGATGTCCAATGAGGACTATCATAAATGGATATGTCAAGTAAAGTGTCCAATTTCCTATTAGCAATGACCAATGCAAGAAGGGCAGTGCTATCAATAATCCAATTCCAAGAACCTTTTCTCCCATAGCCAAGTAGCCTAGACCCCAGATGATGTTCAATAGAGCATTCCTTGTCTTTGTCATGATTAATCTTTTCCTTTGATTGGCCCTGTCAAATAATACAAGAATTCAGAGGCGAGCCAGCCACGCCCTATGATTCATGAGCTATCAAGTATCATACAATGCAGCCAAGGCTCGCCGTTAT
>VAPA011078508.1_pt1 | contig 12447 bp, 9 predicted proteins | sample 3395041 | NCBI WGS metagenome assembly VAPA01 (sample SAMN08290432, study PRJNA428436) | hydrothermal vent metagenome | isolation source: Deep-sea hydrothermal vent chimney | place: Indian Ocean: Southwest Indian Ridge | depth 1973 m m
GTAAACGCGACCTCGTTGATAGTCCCAGTCAACCATCGGTTTCCCAAAAGAAACTGGATCACCACCACCACCTGTACCTAGTATCCCCACACCTGTAAGCATGTCGTGTGCGTTCTCTTTTGACAGTCTCATTTCATCCGGCCTCTCCGAGTATCAATAATGGTTCTAATCGGCGTTTCGTGTTCCTTCCATTGTATGAACGATTTTGTACCAACGTTTCTTTGTACCGACCTTTGCTCGTCTATTCCAACCGCGGGACTTTGGAGCGTCTTCAATCATTTGATGGAGTTTCTTCGCTTGCTCAATCACGCGATCTTTCTGTTCTTGTGTTATCTCAGCAACTGTAGGTACGAAATCATAGAACTTCTTTATGTTCTCGGTTACGGTGTAGTAAAAGCCCCAATCATCAGCAAGTGTGTTTGAAATATATGGACCATTTACCTTAGTGTCATCTTCTTCTTCACTGACATCGTGAGCTAGAAATGTGATGATCAGATCTTTCAGATCCTTTGCATTTATTTCCACAATTTGTGTCTTCTCGAGAAACAACTCAGCTAATGGAATCGTTGGCTCATCAACATCTAATCGTTTTCTTTTCTTGAAATCAATCTTGTGACAGAATTCCAGATGGTCGTAGAAAACATCGATTTTCCTTCCTGTGTCTTTGTCAATAAATAGGTCGCGAAGAGTACTGGCTCTTGCAAAACCTGGAGGAACCCAATGATAGCCTAGATCATCTCGAAATAGATTGATTAGTTTTTGCTGATGTTTATAATATGACATATAGTCAATGTCAGTCACTTCTCGACCCATTTCGATGTGCAGATCACTATATTCAGGGCTCTTTAGTCTAAATGCTAAGCAACCAATTATTCGTAGAGGAATATCTAACCCAGCTGCCGCTTTCTCAATTCTAAGTGCTTCTTCCATGAAATCTTCCAGAATCGGACCGTATTTTCCTGTCATTTGTTGTTTCACCTTTATGTACAAACACCAGAGTAATTCTAGAATGCGAAGCTAGGCACCATTAATACCTTGTGTCGTAGGCGTTCGAGATAGATTTTATATATCATTATTAAAGTACTCGGATACGGTTGCACCATTAAACTTTAAACCAGCTTCGAACGTCAAATCTACAATCTGTGTTTAGCATAACACAAAATCAGAGGTAATCAAATGAGAATATTCCTAGCAGCTGACCCACATGGAAGCCAACAGACTTGGGAAAAGATGTGCAGGGCTCCCAAAGTCTTCAAGGCTGATGTAGCCATGATGTGTGGAGACCTCACAGGTAAGGCGATTATGCCGATAATTCAAGAGAAAGAAGATAGATGGTATGCACAGCCACATGGTAGTAGGAAGACCTTCAAGAAACAGAAAGACCTTGATAAATTTGTCAAGTTTACCGAGGATGAAGGGTACTATCCGAAAATCCTAACGCCTGAGGATCTGGCCAAACTAAAAGAAACTCCAGGGGCCATCACAAAACTCTTTGAGGAATTGATGGTAAAGAGAATGCAATTGTGGATGGACATGGCCAATGAGAGGATTCCAGAAGAAGTTATGGTTGTTGTAAACCCCGGTAACGATGATGATTATTCAATTGATAAAGTCATCAAGAATGATCCGAGAGTAATATATCCATTAGAGAGAGTAATTGATGTACGGGGTTATCCTATGATTAGCCTCGAATGGGTCAATAATACACCTTGGGATACTCATCGGGAATGCTCAGAAGAAGATATGTTAGAAAAGCTCGAAGCTGAATTTGCACGACTCGAAACAGACGATTACAGCAATGTGTTGTGCAATTTTCATGACCCCCCACATAATTCTGGACTGGATATAGCTCCGACACTAGATGAAGATTTCAAAATAAAGAAATCCGGTGCTATGGAGGTTCTAGGTCCGGTAGGCAGTCACTCAGTTAGAGCAGTGATTGAAAAGTATGAACCACTTCTTGGAATGCACGGACACATTCATGAGTCTGTGGGATACCGCGAAATTGGCAGAACACTTTGTGTCAATCCTGGTTCAGAGTATAGAGAGGGAATCCTCAAAGGTTTCATTATCAATATTGACGACGGCAAGGTTACAGCTGGCCGCGTAGAACTCTGATTTACACTTCAATTTTGGAGAGTGCACTTGCACTTTCCTTCTCTCTTTTTCTTTGGTTATTTCACTATTCCATTGCAAATATATAGCAGCAAGCTTAAAGCAGATTTAACAATTTAAATCGGGAATGGTATTTTATGACTCTTTTATTAAAGACCAGAACTGACGTTGAAGATCTTACAACCGGCTGTACATTCTTCGGGACTGGCGGCGGTGGGGATAAACAACTCGGCCTTAATATGCTGTATCCACATGTTGATGCTGGAAAAACCATTAAAATAGTAGACGTCAGCAAAATCAAGGATAACGACTGGGTTGCGTGTGCATATTATTCCGGTACGATTGCACCTCCTACAGCTGAAATAGAGGCACTTCGAACTCGTTTTCCATGGGACTATTTTGAGAAAGAGCTTGCTTTGGGCTTGGCCACACTCGAAGATCATATGGGAGTTAAGTTCGCTGCTGTTGCTCCATTCGAGTTAGGGGGAGTGAATACACCTGCACCAATTGATGCTGCATTTAAGCATGGTATTTCATGTGTGGATGGAGACTACGCTGCACGTGCCGTGCCCGAAATATGTCAGAACACAGTCTGTGTCAAAGGATACTCTATGGTTCCCATGGCTCTTATTGACTGGTTTGGGAACAAGAGTATCGTTGAACATGTCATCAACTACGAAATGGGTGAAAGGATATCAAAAGGACTCAGTGAAGTTGCGTGGGGCAGATTAGGCAATGTTGCTTTCCCTGTTCAAGGAAAGGATTTTCATGATGCTATCATACCAGATACTCTGACAAAGAGCTACAATGTTGGAAAAATGATTCGTGAGTGTAGAGAGTCTGGAGATGACCCAGCTGACAAAATAGTTGAGGAAGAGGGTGGATGGGTCCTGTTTAGAGGAGAAGTAGTAGGAAGAACCTGGGAGAATAGGGCGGGATACATGTGGGGAGAGACTGAGATAAAGGGTTCAGGAATTAAACCGGGTGAGAAATTCAAAGTCTGGTTCAAGAATGAAAATCATGTCACTTGGCTTGATGACAAACCTTGGGTTATGAGTCCGGACATCATTGAGATAATCGACGCTAAAAGTGGAGAACCTATCACAAACACCGACATCAAGGAAGGGGATAAAGTCAGTGTGATAGGAATGAAAGGGGATTCAATCTTCAGAAGTCCAGAAGGCCTTAAGGTCTTAGGACCTCGACATTTTGGATTTGATCTTGACTACGTGCCAATTGAAAAATTGGTCTAAAATCATGAGGGTCTGCAACTGCGCAAGCAGGCCTTCAAACATCCAGGAGATACAATCGCGGATACACTACCTAATTTGGATATCGTAATGTTTTCTAAAGGTTGAAGGTTCTTTCATAACTTCTATCCCAACATAATCAACGTTGAAGAATTTGACAAAACTCTTTTCAGGATCTATGCCATCCTTTCGCATTTTTCTCGCAACATAATGGATGAGAATCTGTACCCAGTTCTGGAGGACTACATTCTCTCTAGTTGTCAGACCAGGATGAGATTCTAAGTAATCGAAAATAGCCCAAGCTACTTTGCGATTGAACCATGCACCTACAAGGTAGTTGATCATAACTAAGGCAACGGCCATGAGTGAGAGAGGAATAGCGTATGGTGTTAGGAATGCTACTTGAAATACCCATGTTATCATTAGAATAGGAACTACAATTGTTAGTACAGCTATTGACAAGAAAGACATGTATTGTTTCTTATTCAAATAGGATTCCACATCTGGAACCTTGGGACCTATTGCTGCCAGCCTATGGAGAACGGTTCTTAATGTTCCCCATTGTTTAACGAAACTCTGTGGTAATTCACCCTTATTCATTGCCTTATCGACAAAACGAAGGTCATATGTCCTGTTGATGCGATAACCATCAAGAACAGATATCAGACTCTTACTAAATTTCAGACTTAATCCAGCAGGATCGAATTTGAAGTTCTCCAAAGAGATTGGTTTTCCTTTCGTGCTTCTTGACCTATGGCTCATTGTCTTTTGGCCTCTCCTCGGAGCGACATGGGAACAGCTAATTAATACTATCGATTAAAGGATCAGTACTATTTGATTACTTTTAAGAACGTTTAAGAACTCGTCACCATGACAAAGCGAGAAGTCCTTTCAAGGTGATATTCACAAAATGACAGATGATGAAAGATTACCGGATCTCGAATACTTGGGAGTTTGTCCACATAGTGAGAAGAGACATGAAATACAGATCAACCCCAGTTACGCTAGATTCATTCTTCCACGAGAGAAGAAGAAAAAAAGGTATCAAGCAGTATTCGATGCAGATTGGAAAGAGGTCATTTCATTCGAGGTATGTGATGTTCATTTTGGCAAGGGGGGTGAAACGTGGCCAATTGGGGAAGAGATAGTCGATAAGAAATTCAAACCTATTGACTCAGCAGGAATGGTATTTCTTTACATCATGCCATTTGGAAGAGCTGTCTTTCCAATATGGACTACGATTCCAATCGATGATGTACCCACCGTGAGAGAATTGTTAGAAAAACATCTAGACAGACCTTCTCTCCCAGGCTTAGCTCATCATGGAACTGCTGCGGCTGTTAGATACGTAATAGACCATTGTGAAGTCTATAGTCGTATCAATGCAGAGTGGAATGATTGGGCAAAGAAAGGACGTATGGCAAAACCCAATAAACGATTTAGAGAAATAGGCCCCGATTATGTTTACTGCAAAGAGGGCATGGCAATAGACTTCTACGGTGCTGGTGAACAACTTGAACAGATGTCAACCTTCTGGCCTTGGAGGAGAGTAAAGCGAATTTTCGTAGATGATGATGAGCTAGTTGTTCGTTATCAATGGCACGAAGATGTCTATACCTTTAATCAACAAATCTTGGATGATAACCAGCGTCATGAGTTCAGTCGTGCAGCCGAGAGAGCTCTCGATGATTACAATGCTTCAGATGATATTGATGAGTTACTATTGATCAGACCATGGTCTTTTCCATCTCGATTTCATAGGACTTGGGATAAACTGGAAGCATTCTCTAGTAAAGCAAGTAGAAACAAGTTTCCACCCATCTATGATTTCAAAGAAGAATACTGAAACTGACTTCCATCAGATGTCTACGATTCTTGTGATTTTTGAACATAACGAATTGAAAAAAGAAAGGGAAGAAGAGAGCTTGCTGCTCTCTTCAACTAATTTTAGGGTCTACTCTGGTGGTAGTTGTCCAAAGATAGCGGACATCTCAATACCCTTAGCCTTGTTCTTAGCACCATAGTACATGTAGGCCACCTGGCCGATAAAGTACACAAGAACTGTGAACAGGACCTCATAGGGTAATCCAGGCACATAAGCGATTATGGCCCAGAAGAATACCGCTCCGGATATGAGACCACCAATAGATATCAATGGGATGCCTAGGACCTTCCATGCCCCACTTCGTTCCCACAACGTAGGTCGATAGTACGGTAAAGATACCGCAGCTAGCGCCATCTGCCATCGTATGAAGACGTAGGTATATGCCACGCCTATCAGTGATGCCAATGCTGTGCCGAAAGTGGCTTGTAGGAATGTTGCATAAGCGACTGTACCAACCGAAAGTATTAGCCAGAACCACAGAGTAACGTGTGGTACATGGTACTTCGGATGGACTTTAGCAAATGCCTCAGGACAGAATCTGTCCATAGCCATCGAGTGCATAGGCCGCGTCACCCACAGAGCATTAGCTGGTGAATCTAACACACTCGCAAAGATCGGACATAATATCACGAACCATGCAAGAGGATTAACACCAAGAATGACAGCTGCGTAGTTTCCGAATCCTGGGAATACACCACCAACAGAGTTGATACCGTATAGCATTGGACCCATGCTGCTCTCAACTGCGTATGCAGACAGCAGGAAGAAGGCAGCGATGCCAGCCCAACCACCTAAATTGCTCAGTGGTATGTTCCTACTAGGTTGCGAAACCTCACCCGCTACGGGCATGATCAGGTATGGCCACATACCTCCTACAGCTAGTAAGAGAGCAGGCCCTACCGCAGCAGGGTTGAAGTTAACATATGCAGTGTTGTCAAAGGCAGCAATCGGAGCCCATGTTCCGGCACCCATTGTACCCTCCCAGACTGTTTGTGTAATAGGAGTTGATATCATTACTAAGTCTGCAACAAGCAGCGCAGCAATATTGATGAGTCCAAGGATTATTACAAACCATCCTAGCCACTTGACTGACAAATAGCTAAAGACGAATCCTACGAGGATCATCAGAACAGCTGCGGTGAATAGCAGAATGATGTCACTGCCCAGGGCTGCTGCAAAGGTTACTAAACCTGCATTTCCTGTAGCAGTTCCTACTACGGTCAAACCGCCTGCGAAAATTTGTACGGCGAAAAAGCTTCCAGTCCCTCTAAAGACAGGGTTGGTAATTACACTTCGCCAGCCTTCCATTACACCAAAAATGGGGCTCAGACCTCTTCCAGTGAAGTGGTATGAAGCACCTGATCTTGGCATGGCAAGCATCAAACACATGAGGGCAAGTGCTTCAAAGAAGACTGCCCCTGCAGCCAGTGCGTACATCGGTAATAGATGCGCACCCGGGTTCCACGTTGAGAGTTGTGGTCCAAAGTATTGGAACCACGGTCCCAGTGTTAATGCTATTGGAAGGAGAAGTGCAAAACCAGTTCCGACTTCTTTAACAAGGCCAGAGCTCTCTCGCACGAAGAGGAGCTTTTCTTCCTCACTCAATTTGCGTTGTTCTCCTTAATTTTTTTCTCTCTCACGACATGATACGAATCGTATCGTGATAGTAGACAGATTGCTCTTTCGCGATATTTAAAGAGTCGGGTGGACAAAATTTGGCTAGTTATTTACTATTGTCCTAACTTTCAGAATGATAACGGTATACGCCGAATTTCACTACTAAAAAGTTAAATTGAACTTAAAGCAGTATCTTTAGTCTCGTGATTAACCCCATAGTCCTGCGAAGATATGGCTTCTTGATGCCTAGTCAAGAAGATTGGCATAGACTTGGGCGCACCTAGCAACTACGATGTTTACCGATGGATTTCCAGCCGCGGTATCATACGAATCAAACCCATCCCAAGTCCAACCCACTCTAGCGACGAATGATATTGGTACAAGGTCCGAAGGCCCACCAAGGTCCAGCTCACCCTCAACACCATCTTGAAGGTCGATGTCCAAATAGAGAGCGCTAAGTGGCAGGACTGAACTCACACCTCCAACATTGAAGTCAAAGTTAGAAGCCATTGTCACATTCTCTGTCAGTGTGAAAAGCATGGTGCCAGACGCCCCGTACGTGACCCCGTGACCAACAAGCGCTCCATTGTCGTATGCTATTGAAGAGTCCAGATTTTCACCCCAAACACCAAAGCTATACGTGATTCCAGTTCCGACGGTCACATTCAATGATTGTATCCTTGTTAGAGCACTAAATGAGAACGTTGTGGAGGCAACCCACCGGGTTTCAAAAGCGTTGCCTGCAGAATTCGGCTCATACAGAGCAATGTCCATAGAATAGAAGAGGGATTCATCATCAACGAACGAGATAGTCAGATTGGTGTCTTCTAAGTCACCAAAGAAGAGCGAAACATCAGTAAGGTCATCGGGGAGCTGTTCTTCAATGTGAAAGACCGTACTTGGGGAAGGGCCCAAGAATAACAGAACCCCAGCGACACCTATAATCACTACTACGGCAACAACACCTGCAATCACTTTCGAATTCATGATGATTCACTTCTCTTTCTATAGACATCCTCCTACTTAAGCCGCACTGGCGGCCATCACAGGCATCCGCATGACGTACATTGCCATCGCCAGAGCTAGCGTAGTGACAAGAAGCGCCTTGGTAGCCACACGGACAGCCTTTCTGTTCATTGTGATATCTGACCAATCGAGCTTCTTCCCAGCTTTAACACCAATGTCAAACTTTCCGATCCCCTGCAACATACCACTGACAGTGACCGAGAGTGTCATGGTAATGAGGAAGACCTGACCTCCACCCATCGGTCGCTCATCCTTGTTGAAACGAAGCATGTTATCAAAGGACATCTCGAATATGACCTCACCTACGAGCTCAAAGTACTCACCTAATCCTTTTCCGACGATCCGTAGAGCAGTGTTACTACCAACCCTCTTTGTGAGCTTCTCCAAAACATTAACCCTGCCAGTTACCTTGCTCCACGCCCTAGCTAACATACCAGCTGCCTCACCAGCCTCCTCCGTGCCCTCCTTCAAAAGAGTGTTGGCAAATTCACCAAGCCTGCCAAACCGGCTCGACCCAGCCAGAGAACCAGCTATACGGCCACTGACTTTGCCAATTCCGAAGGATATCAAACCTGCAAATGCCTCCGAGAGGATAAGGTTCCACCCCTTATTTGAGGTCATCTGCCAGATACTGAAGTTACCAATGTAGTTCTCATCAAAGGCACTTCCACCTGTGAGGAAGTTGGCACCCTGCATGATACCTTTAGCGATCCAATCAAACATTGACTGGCCGGTGTGTGTACTTATTATCATGTCAGCACCCCAGACAACCATTCCTCCACCACCAAAGGGAATTGTGAGAGCCCCCACGATAACCATGGCAGCACCCATTATTACGAGCCATTTCTTCATGGCACGACCCTCAGCCCCTAACCTCTGCTGTTCCGCATAGTACCTGCTGAGATAGTTATCGTCATACTCCATCCGGAGATAGAATATGTCTGCATAGAGCAGGTTCCTTACCGTGGACACAATATCAGTGATATTTGTAGGATTGTCCCTATAGACCCACATCGTCACAACAGGAACTGTTGTGAGTGTACGGTTGTCTGAGATCCAGAGAGGTACGGCTGTCTCGTTCCTGAGTCTGTTTGTCAGTTGTTTAAGGTCTATGGTCAGGGATGTGTCATCACTCGTCATTGTCCTGTTAACCCAGTAAGGAACACCCGCCAATTGGACTTGAACCGTCACATAGACAGGTGTGCCTGAAGCGAGACCGGACCAATTCAGGTCTAGTGAAATCGTGTGACCACGTAGTAACTGATGCCTCAGAATAGTACCATCAGCCTTCGCCCACTCAATACCAGGAGCAAATAGGTCGAACGTTGGATCATCGCTGTCCCAGTCGGAGGTCTCTGACAATGATGGACGAACAAGCATAGTATCAGTGTCCATACGTATTGTGTCTGTCACAAGCTCCCAGTCCGGTTCGTCGGGAGCTGTATTCGCCCTGTACTGATCCTCACTATACCAATCCGCTCCATCGTAGTCTACTGCGGTCTTCTCAATAAATGAGTCCAATTGTCCATTCCCAAGACGCTCCCAAGTAGCATCATCCATTCCAGCAGGTCTGAATGGAGACGAATCGTATGCACTCGACGCAAGAGAGTAGTATGGATTTGTGGGAGCTGTATATGACGAGAACGTTCCAGGAGTGTAATACGCCCCACCTCCACCATAGGCAGTCAACCGAGGCGCTTTCATGGCCATCCCATAGGCCTCATCAAGGTATCCTTCTTGGTTCCAGAGCTCTAACCTATCCTCTACAGAGTAATCAAGATTCACCGCTGATACCACATTCTTAAGCGGCGTATGACCCCAGAGGTTCATGTGATAGTCCTTCGCAAGATAGTCCATGTACGCCTCACTGATGGATACGTTAAACCATGCATGTTCCTGTGTGATCATCTGCGATAGACCGAAGGTGATGACACCACCTCCGTAAGAGTCAGCTTGGAAAGATACAGGGTTAGCAAATACCGATTGTGGTCCTGCACTCCATGTGCCATACTCGATGAACTTACGGTCATTCTGCCTCAAATAATCAGTGTCTATCGACCACAGGGGCTCATAGTTCTCCAACCCACCCACTATCATGCTTCCTGTCGGCGTTGCATGAGAGCCCAGCAAGGTCCGCTGCAAAGTCACAGTGGTCTGCGGCATCCAATGCCGGAAGAGGAGAGAGGATGGCCGCGAATTAGTGTAGTATGAGTCCTTGTATGGTCGAACCTGCCAGTAGAATCCGACCGCAGTCATCCGCGATGCCGCTGCGAATGTAGGATTGAATTTTACACGCCAAGAGGCGGGATTCACAAATTCTCCCTGATCATCCTTGAAGTCTACCTCACCAAGCATTGGTTGACTAGTCATGCTACTGGCATAGACATCCTTTGCCAAAGATGGTGTGGTTTTGAGTGTCACGGTCGTCGCCGACTGGAGTGTGTAATCAAGTATCTCTGCCTTGACTGTATCGTCCCACAGAGGCTGATTTTCTTGGAGATACCATGGACCTTGTTGAGCCCTATCCAAGGACTCCTCAATATAATTAGCTGCCTGCTCGTCATGTGAGGGGAGTATGTATCTTGAGAGCCTCATGTCAATGAGTTGTCCAGTATCAATAATCGGTAATGTCATGGCAAAGCCCTCATCGATACCCTTGTTGGTGCGCACCATGAATTCCTTCGATACAGACACCTTGTTGATACTGAAGGGACGTGAGTCATAGATTATTGATCCTGAGTCCTTTTTCTCCACAAGAATCTCGAACTCCAGACGCTCGACGAATGTTTCGTATAGGACATCAAAGTGAGAGAGGTCAAACTCCAAGGTAAATGGAACGTCTTTTACCGAATCGGTCTCAGTAATCATCGGTGTATCAAAGACAGTCAAATCGTCCCCTAAAAGTGTACTAATCGGTGTGGAATTCCAGACATAGTAACCATCTATCCTGAGAGGACCAAGGGTAATCCTAACGTCCTCCAATGTCAAGGGTACGGTGAGTTGAATCTCAAGCTTGGTCGCGCCTGGCGCAAACACAGTCCGATACCTTTTCGATACCTCAGTGTCAGTGAAGGCACCACCAATAAGCGGCATCCAATCCTCCTGATATCCACCTGTCCACTTCCAAATCTGCAAGCCAAATGGGTAATCCGAAAAACCCTCTCTACTGTGAAGCTGTACTCGCTGCCTTCCATTGAACTGGGCAGTACCAGGAGTTGGGAATTCGTACTTGTACGAATCAGCCCAGAGCTCAGGACTGGCGGATGTTTCCTCAAATAGACCCTCGTACTGAACTTCTTTTGGACCAAATTTCGTGATGGCATCGTCAGCATGGAACCAAGCATCATCTGTGGTCTGACCGAGGTCTAGGACATAGGCAGGCCCACGAGGCCACACTGTAGATGTACCATCCTTATGAGTGGACATGTAAAACGGTACATTTCCGTCAGTGACAAAGTATCCACTCATCTCCAGATACCGTTCAACAATGCTGTTTGAGTACTCACCCTTGTAGATAGTGTCCGGCACAGCGTCACTGGACATGATAACGCTTCCCGCAGCCTCATAGAGTGGTGTGAAACTGTGTCCACCACTATCAAAACCACCACTGTTGATATCACGGAGCATGTAGGATAATAGGTCATCCGCGTCAAGCACCACCTTCATGCCACCGATGGCTGTGGTAGCCATGAGCACGTTTGCCTTGTCCAACATAGCAGCAGGATCAGTGTAGTAGGATGGCGAGTCAATGTCCATGAGACGGCCCATATGTTCACTGTCATAGTACACAGCTGTCATACGCCCGTGGTGGGGGACATAAGCCTTGAAGTCATGTTCTGCGCTGAGACCATCTATCTTCATCCTGAATGCATTGATGTTATCTGCACCGTCTGCATAGAGTCGGAGATAGACTGAGTGGAGCCCTGTCCTAAGGTAGACTTGAGTCTGTCCACTCGTAAGTGTCAGTGCTTCACCATCAACGTAGAGCAACTTGTTGTTTTGACTCACATTCAGTATAGTAAGCGTGTAGTATCCCGTCAGCGGAACGTCAAGGACTGTGAAGTAGTGCTGATAGTACTTCTGACCAAGCATCTCAGCCCAGTCTTGAGAGTATCCACTAAAGAATCCTGAATATCCTGAAGATACAGTGGAGTTGTAGGAAGTGGGTCGATATCAGCCGTTCATGAACTCAAGCTGAGCCTCAGAACGGTAGTACATGGACAACATCTCTGGGTCAATGTTCAACACAGATCTGCTGAAGCCAATGTTCTTGCTTGTAGTCAGGTAGAACTGAGCGTTCTCAACAGTGCCGCCCCATACCTGTTTTGCAAGAAGCTCATCTATGTCTCCATAGCTGAAGTCTTCATGAACTAATGATCTTGTTCCGTTTTGTGCCGTAATTCTAAGGTCATCCAAATAGAATGTGGAACCATCTGTCAGCCCATCTTCATAAATCTGGAAGTATGTGGGATTCACTAAGTCGTGGGCAGAGCTGAATCCAGTTCTGTGCCGGATTCCCGTCGGCTCTCCAGATGGTTGAAGCTGAGTCAGCCA
>VAPA010560847.1_pt1 | contig 12427 bp, 11 predicted proteins | sample 3395041 | NCBI WGS metagenome assembly VAPA01 (sample SAMN08290432, study PRJNA428436) | hydrothermal vent metagenome | isolation source: Deep-sea hydrothermal vent chimney | place: Indian Ocean: Southwest Indian Ridge | depth 1973 m m
ACACTGACAGCGAAGACACCGACACTGACAGCGAAGACACCGACACTGACAGCGAAGACACCGACACTGACAGCGAAGACACCGACACTGACAGCGAAGACTAATAAAACTAAGCTTTACAAATAAAAGGGCAGCGAGAAATCGCTGCTCTTTTTGTTTCCCTGATGGTTTTCTATTACAATGAGATAGGGAGGAAATATACTCATGAAATGGTTCAAAGGATCGATCCAGGTGGAAAGCAGCGGAAAAGGACTTTACTTGATCACTGATCAGATCAGCCAGGTCCTGAATTCCTTGGCTGCCCAGGAGGGTATGTGTTATTTATTCATCCCTCATACCAGCGCATCCCTGGTTATCAATGAAAGTTATGATCCTTCTGCTCGCCTGGATTTGGAAAATTTCCTGGAACACCTGGTGCCAGAAGGTGAATCCTGGCATCGCCACACGATGGAAGGCAGGGACGATTCACCATCCCATATGCGAGCTATTCTTACCCATACCAGTTTGAGTATCCCCGTTGACAAAGGAGTCTTATCTCTGGGCACCTGGCAGGGAGTTTACCTGTTTGAACACCGGGTTCGGGCTCGCAGCAGAAATGTTTTGATACGGTATTTGGAAGTTGACTAAGAGGGGAAATTTGAAGGGCATTGTAAATTCTCGTTTACGAATGTATATCCCGGGTCTACTGTTATTAACACTCATCCTGGTTGGATGCGACCCGGAGCCAGCCACCTGGTTGGAACCCTTACCCGATCCTACTCCAGCTGGTTATACATCTTCCAACCAGATCATCAGTCTTTATTTCACAGCCCCCGCCAACGATGAATACCGAGGAGGGCCTGACCAGTATATAGTTGAGGCCATTGATCAGGCTCGCTCCCAGGTGGATGCTGCTCTTTATGATCTAAACCTCTGGAGCATTCGCAACGCGTTCATCAGAGCACATAAACGGGGCCTACTGGTCCGCCTGGTCCTGGAAGGGGACTCCCTTGACCGGCCCGAAATACAAGAGCTGATTTCGGCAGGAATTCCTGTGATGACTGATGGATCTGAAGGCCTGATGCATAATAAATTTCTGGTAATTGACCATGCAGAAGTTTGGACCGGATCGATGAATTTTACCTTGAACGGTGCCTACCGCCATTTAAATAACCTGGTGCGAATCCGCTCCTCTCTCCTGGCGGAGAACTACACTGAAGAATTTGAGGAAATGTACCTGGATGGTTATTTTGGGGAAGTAATATTGGAAAATACACCCCATCCAGACCTGAAAATTGATGGAACACGAATTGAAACTTATTTTTCTCCAGACGATTCTACTGCGGAACGATTGATCAACTTGATCCTGGAGGCTGAAGATTCAATTGATTTTTTATTCTATGCTTTTACGTCTGATGGTATTGCAGATGCCCTGATTTACCAGGCAAACCAGGGTATTCTGGTCCGGGGAGTTTTTGACGCTTATCAGGAGAGCGCAGGGTTGGGCGGGGAATATCTAAGGCTGCGGGATCAGGGGTTAGATGTGCTGCTGGATGGACATCCTGAAAAGATGCACCACAAAGTGATTATTATTGATGGAGAGATTGTTGTTACAGGTTCTTATAACCTGACTCGCAGCGCTGAAATCAAGAATGATGAAAATACCCTGGTGATCCATGATCGTGATGTCGCAGAAATCTTCCTGGCTGAATTCGAATGGATTTTCCAGGATGGAAAGATTCGCTAATTTGCAGATTTATTAACAAACCTGTCTACCTCTGGCCGGTTGTCATGTATAATAAAAAGACTTGGAATTTCCAAGACGATTTTAAGGAAGACCTCGATGGATGAACAGATCACTGGATCAACACGGGAATGGAAGCGGCTTATAGAAGAGTTCCAGAAAAAAAGCGATCGCGCTGTTGCCATTCTGGGAACTACTTCTTTAAATACACACCTGGCCCGGCTGTTGGAGTGTTTTATCATCGACGATGAAAAGATCTCCAAAATGCTCTTAAGCGAAGAAAATCCCCTGGGAAGTTTTGAAGCCAGGATAAAAGCATCCTATGGTTTGGGATTAATCAGCAAAACGGAATACCATGACCTGGTATTACTCTGGCATATTCGCAACCGGTTTATCCGTGATATGGGGGAAGGAAGTTTTACAGAGTTAGATATCAGGAATCTTTGTAAAAGACTGAAGATACCTGATGAAGTTATTCTTCAGGAAGAGGATCCATCGCCCCGTCGGTTATTTGTATTTGGCACAGCAATTCTGGCCCAACAGCTGATGTATCGTGCCAATGAAGCTTTCGATGAAAAGCGGAATCTGCGCGATAATTTCATCTTGGTAAATATCGAGTAAACATATATTGATCAGTTTTCAGGGGGATTTTTTTATTTAAGCTGGCGGGGGGTGAGATCAATGCCGGTTATCTGGGTAACCATTATCTTGTTCGGGGGTGTTTTAACGGCTGACCAGTTGTCCTGGGGAGTATCCAGATGGCTCTGGTCAGGGCTGATTTCCATTTTGTTTGTTATTTGTGTTCTGTTTTTACTCAGACCAAAATTGAGTGATCTGGAAAAACCGATTGGAGGATTGCTTCTAAGCCTGGTTGCTGCTTTTTTCATCGGTGGAATCCGCTATCAGGCGTCTCTACCAGACTATGGAAATGCAAAGTATATCCAAAACTATGTGGATCAAGGTGCCCGGGTAGAAATTACCGGTCTTGTAGTTGAATATCCGGATTCAAGGGATCAGATCACCAATCTTAGAATTGAGGTAGAAACCCTGGAAAACACCAGGGATGATTTAGCTGCTGATGTTTATGGTTTGGTCCTGGTTAAGATTCCAGTTGAAGAAAGGGTTTTATATGGGGACAGGGTTAAGGTTAGTGGATATTTGAAGCTGCCCCCGGAAGGGGAAGATTTTAATTACCGGGCGTATTTAAAGCGCCAGGGAATTTATGTTTATTTGCCAAACGCTGACATTGAAATCCTGGAACCCAATGCCGGGGGGAATTTCTTACTGCGAAGCATATATGAACTGCGAGCTCGGGCGTTAGAGAATATCTATCAGCTCTGGCCTGACCCGGAAGCTTCACTTCTGGCAGGGATACTGCTGGGAATAGAATCGGGCATATCTGAGAAAGTCCAGAAAGCTTTCCGGGAAACAGGTACCACTCACATAATCGCTATTTCGGGATTCAATATTACGATAGTGGCCGGGCTGTTCTCCCGTTTTTTCAGCCGTGTGTTAAATCCCCGTCAGGGTGCATTAGCAGCTATAAGTGGGATCGGGTTATACACTTTGTTGGTTGGCGCGGATGCTGCAGTTGTCCGGGCAGCTGTCATGGGAGGGTTATCCATCTTCGCGGGGCAAATAGGTCGGCGGCAGCATGGACTGAATGCAGCAGCTTTGGCCAGTTTGATCATGGTCTTATTTAATCCCCAACTGCCCTGGGATCTTTCATTCCAGCTTTCCCTGTCAGCTACCCTGGGTTTGATACTTTATGCGGATCCGTTGGCAAATGGGTTCTTGAGGATCTTATCCAGAGTTATTCCTCTGGAAAGGGCTCAACGGCTTATTGGACCGGTCAGTGAATTTGTCCTGTTCACGTTTGCTGCTCAGCTAACCACTCTGCCTGTTATGCTTTATCACTTTCAGAGTTTTTCATTGAATACTTTTTTGACCAATCCGGCAATTCTGCCTGTCCAGCCGCCGATCATGCTGGTAGGAGGCCTGGCGTTGATCCTGAGTTTGATATGGCTGCCGCTTGGCAAAGCAGCAGCTCCCCTGGTTTATCCTTTTGTTTTATTTACGATCAGGATCGTGGAATGGTTTAGCTCGCTGCCTATCCGACCAGGCCATACAGGTCCAATAGGAATTGGTTGGATTGCAGGTTTTTATTTTCTGCTGGCCTTAATCACCTTCGGCGGTCCCCTTTTATACTATTTCAGCACTCTATTGAACACAGGAGCAGCTGTGGGAAGTCTGACTGTTTTGATTATTATCATCTGGCGGTTGGTGTTTTCTGGGCCAGATGATTTGTTTCATATCCTGCTGCTGGATGTTGGAACCGGGAGCGGGTTATACCTGCAAACTCCTTCCGGGCAAAGAGTAATGATCAATGGTGGCCCCAGTACCCGCAGGTTATCAGATCACCTGGGACGCAGGCTTCCGCCATTTCAGAGAGATATTGATTATTGGATCGTAGCCTCCCCGATCGAACAGGATATTGATGCTTTGGCAGGTAATTTGCTTCGTTTTCGACCTGGAAATGTCTTATGGCTTGGTGATGGTTCTCTTTGCTGGGAATCAGAAAACTTGAGATCAGTGCTGGATGAAAATCAAATCCCCGTTGAGTATGGGAAAACCGGGCAGGTCCTGACATTAAGCGATGGGGTAATGATCACGATACTTTCCCAGAACAGGAGCGGAGGAACCTTGCTGATCGAATATGGTTCCTTTCGGGTTTTGCTGCCCTATGGGTTATTGGAAAAGGACCGGGAGGAGTGGAGAATGGGATTGGACCTGGGAGAAATAACAGTGTTGCTTCTGGCAAATAATGGATATCAATCCAGTAATCCATCATTATGGATAAATAACCTTCATCCCCGCCTGGTACTTTTGAGTGTTGGGATCAAAGACAACCGGGGATTACCGAATCGAGGACTGATAGACCGCCTGGCTGGTTATTCCCTGCTCCGGACAGATCAACATGGGACTATTCACCTGATATCGGATGGAAAAAAAATCTGGGTTAAAGTAGATAGGCTGCCTTGAATGTGTTACAACATTATTATGAAATGGATCTTTCTTTCCCCTCACTTAGATGACGTTGTATATTCGTGTGGTGGATTCGTCTGGGATTTGACCAATGCAGGTCAGGATGTAGAGGTTTGGACCATTTGCGGGGCAGATCCTCCGCCAGGTCGTTTGTCCCCATTTGCCGCCAGTTTACACAACGATTGGGGTTTAGCTGAAAACGCTTACCAGATCAGGCGTGCGGAGGACCAATCTGCTTTGTGTATCCTGGGCGCTAAATCCCGCTATTTACCCTTTCTCGACTGCATTTACCGACAATCCTCTGAAGGTGAATATTTCTATGATAGTGAGGGGGCTATTTTTGGAGGATTAGATGTCAGGGAATCCGGATTGATCGATGAATTAACCGCTGCTCTGGAACCTGAACTTTCCGGTGATTACAGGGTAGTTGCTCCGTTGGGAATTGGCAATCACGTGGATCATGAACTAACCAGAAAAGCTGCCAACCGATTATCACGGTCAACTTCATATTATGCTGATTACCCTTATGCCAGAACAGCTGAGGGTAGAGAAATTCTGAGTTTTTTAAGTTCCTCAGATGAATGGTCTGCCGAGATCTTTCCTGTGTCTGAAGAAGGGATCACAAGGTGGTTTCAGGCTTCCCGGGTCTATGAGTCACAGCTTTCGATATTCTGGAAAAATGAGGGGGCTCTGAAAAACGAAATTCGTCTATTTGCAGACTTTCTGGGAGGAATGAAAGTCTGGAAAACTATCCCTGAGGAGTAATTTTCAAGGTTTTTTTTCTACCTTGCAGGCTTAGATTACCTATGATAGAATAACCCCACTTTTTAGAGGGTAGGGCTTTTAAAGGTGAAAATCCTGGTATAAAAGCTCTTTTTCTATTAATAGTAACTATCCCCTTGAAAAGCAGGAAAACACTATGGCACCGTCGATATTAACCCAAGAGGGTTATGATAAACTAAAAGCAGAATTGGAATACCTTCGATCTGAGCGCCGTCAGGAAGTGGCTGAACGCCTCCGGGAAGCCCTGGATGGCAGTCCTTTGGGTGTTGATGCAGATGTGGAAGTTGAAGCTGCTAAAAATGCCCAGGCTTTTGTTGAAGGCCGCATCCAATATCTCCAGAATACCCTGGCCCAGGCCGAGATTGTCGAGGATCTTTCCAAAGCCGATGTGATTCAGATTGGAACCAAGGTCACTCTGGAAACATCAGACAAAGAAAAAGAAACCTACGTTGTTGTTGGCCGGGCCGAATCTGACCCTGTAGAAGGTAAAATCTCTTATGAATCTCCCTTGGGAAGCGCATTAATGGGACATGCTAAAGGGGATAAGGTTGATGTACTTGCTCCGGGTGGGACTTTCTCGGTGAAAATCCTCAAAATTGGCTGAACCGATTGATCTAGAAACTTCACCCCGTGCGCAGAAAAAACGCACGGGGTTTTTAATAATAAGGAAAATGTTATGGCAGAATATTCAAATCTTGAGAAAATACGCCTGGAGAAGCTCAGGAAGTTACAGGATCTGGGAATCGATCCTTATCCCCGGAAGGTTGATCTGAGCCATTCGATCCAAGAGGCTGCCGATGTTTTTATAGCTGGAGAGAATGAAGAGGATCCTGAACCGATCCAATCCACGTTAGCTGGAAGAATCCGTTCCATTCGAACTATGGGGAAAGTCACCTTTGCCCATATTGAAGACGGATCGGGAAAGATCCAGCTGTTTTTCAGATCCAATGATATTGGCGAAGAAAAAATGGAGTTCTTCAACGATCATTTTGACCTGGGAGATTTTATCCAGGCCAGCGGAAAAATCTTTCGGACCCGAACAGGAGAAATATCCTTATGGGTCGCAGATTTTAATATGGTCGCCAAAGCTATCACACCCCTTCCGGCTGCCAAGGATCAGGTGGTAGATGGGGAAGTTGTCCAGCATGCGACTTTTACTGATCCCGAAACTCGCTATCGGCAGCGGTATGCGGATCTGGCAGTCAATCATGATGTCCGTGATATCTTCCGACTCAGAACAAAAACTATCCGGGCAATTCAGCATTTTATGGATTCCAAAGGGTTCCTTGAAGTTGAAACCCCGATTCTGCAGCCCATTTATGGCGGAGCAGCTGCCCAACCCTTTACAACTTACCATAATCAATTGAAGCAGGACCTTTTCCTGAGGATCTCATTTGAGCTGTATCTGAAAAGACTCCTGGTTGGGGGATTTGATAAAGTCTATGAAATTGGCCGTGATTTTCGAAATGAGGGAGTTTCTTTTAAGCATAATCCTGAGTTCACCCAGATGGAATTTTATTGGGCATATGCTGACTACCGGGCTGTGATGGATCTTACTGAAGAGATGATCTTATTTGTGGTCAAGGCAGTGCTGGGAAGCACCTCCTTTGTTTACAGGGATCAGGAAATTCACCTGGATAAACCCTGGCCGCGTGTGGATCTGCGTCAGGGTATCCTGGATAAAACAGGCATTGATATCAATCAGCATAAAACCAGCAAAGATCTGGTTTCAGCCATGAAATCACTGGATATGGAAGTTAATCCCAACGCATCCCGAGGGAAGTTGATCGATGATCTTCTGGGTTATTATCTGGAGCCGACTTTTATTCAGCCGGCATTTGTTTATGATTATCCCCGGGAGATTTCTCCCCTGGCAAAAACTAAGCCAGATGACCCTGAGACCGTGGAACGCTTTGAGGGATTTATGGGCGGCATGGAGCTTTGCAATGCTTTTACTGAGATCAACGATCCTCTGGATCAGGAAGAACGTTTCCTAGAGATGGGCAAGTCCTATCAAAAAGACGATGATGAGCACCATCCCCTGGATGAGGATTACCTGCGGGCCATGCGCTACGGCATGCCGCCCAGCGGAGGTTTTGGTATGGGAGTGGATCGACTGGTAATGCTGCTGGCTAACCAGCAAACCATCCGGGAAGTGCTGCTGTTTCCGCATTTAAGAGAAAGCGGAGAGTAAGGAGAACCTAATATACTCCCGGAGTTTTGAAAACTCCGGGAGTATTACATTAATTCACCGGCCACAGCAGGGGGAGCAGAAATACGGTGATGATCATTGAGATCAAAATCAGCGGAAGTCCCACTCTAAGATAATCTTTAAAACGGTAATTACCTGAAGCCATCACCAGGGTGTTAACCGGAGAGGCTACAGGAGAGGCGAACGCAGTAGAGGCGGCCATGGCAACTGCCATCAGGAAGGCCTGGGGTTGATATCCCAATCTGAGAGCCAGGGACAGGGCAATGGGAGCGATAAGGACTGTTGTGGCGGTATTGGAAAGCACTTGGGTAAATGTTGAGGTGATCAGGAACAGGGCAGCCAGAATTGGCATTATCCCAAAATCTGCCAATCCAGAAGCCAGCCAATCCGATCCAATTTCTACCAGGCCAACATCTTGCAGCGCGGTAGTCATTGGCAGCATTCCGGCAATCAAGATAATGCTCTTCCAATCAATGCTGTTGTAAGCGCTTTTTAAATCCAGGCAACCGCTGATAACCATTAAGAAAGCAGCCAACATCGCAGTGGTCGCCAGGGGAAGCATTTTGGTAATCAGCAGGATCAGCATGCCCGCCAGTATAATGCCTGCCAGAATCATTTTTGAACGGCTTGATGTGCCTTTTAACGTTTCTGGCTGACCGATAACTACAAAATCCCTGCGCTGATATGTTAATGCGTGGATGTTCTTCCAGGGTCCCTGGACAAATAAAGTATCTCCGAATTGGAGTTTGGTGTCTTTTAATGAGAGCGGTTGATCAATCGCGGGACGATTGATACCCAGCACCGTAAGTTGATACAGGCTGCCAAACCGGGTCTTAGTCAAGGATTTCCCGATCAATCTTGAACGGGGAGGAAGCAGGATCTCCGCTACGCCTACCTCATTGTTGATCAGGGATTTTTGATCTGCCGCTTGGGCGGGTTGAACCCCGAGCTGGAGAGCTGCCGCTGCATGGGTGATATCGTTGATCCTTCCCTGGCAAATTAAAATATCATTTATCTGGATGACTGATTCGGCCGAGGTTTTTATTCCTGACGGAGTGATGTTTCCCGGGATACTATCGTTTCCCTGTTTTTGTGGGTGGGACTCATTGGTCCTCAGTATCTCCAGAACTGTTACTTCATAATTACGTCTTAAGTTGCTTTCGCTGAGATTTTTTCCTTGCAGGGGTGAACCCGGGCGAACTCGCAGCCGATATAAATCTTCCGGAAGTTTATAAAGCTCTACTAATTCTTCCGGGGAATCAATCCGCTGAAGCTCAGTTGTGGATTGGTGGTCTGGTAAAAGCCAGCGGCTGGTTAAGACAATGAAAATAATTCCTGTTATCAGCAGAACTAATCCAATTGGGGTGAAATCGAAAAAATTGAAAGAGGCAAAGCCGTTCTCTGCCAACAAGTCACTGACCACAATATTGGGAGGAGTACCAATTAATGTCATTGCACCACCGAGCAGGGATCCAAAGGAGAGAGGGATTAACAGCTTGGAGGGGTTGATATTCTTCTTCCGGCTGATGCTGATAATGGCAGGTGCCATGACTGCCACAGTTCCAGTGTCACTGATAAAGCCGGACAGCAGGGCAACTGAGCCCATGATCAAAACCAACAGCCTGAAATTGCTTTTTCCGGCAAACTCCCCAATTTTGCTGCTGACGATGTCTGCCAGGCCAGTTTCCATCACTGCACCGCCAACAACAAAAAGGGCGGCAACCGTGATCACGATCGGGGAAGAAAATCCCGCCAGGGCATCATCAGGTGAAAGAATACCGAAAAGCATTAATCCCAGGACTACTCCCAGGGCAACCAGGTCAACGGAAAGCCATTCGGTGACGAATAATACTATCGCCCCGACCAAAATCCCCAGAACTATCCAGATATCAAATGAGAACATGTATTTCTGTAATCCTTTTATTTCTCGTTTTAGTGTACCAAATCTTCAGGCGATGGGGAGGAAATATGGATTTTCAATGGCGAATGATCAGTAATAAATCAAAAAAGAGTTAAAACAGCCTGAAATCGGAATAACTTTGTGGATAAATAGGTTTTTTCTGTGGATAAGTGACCTGATCGGGGGATAACTTGGGGATTAGTTGAGGATAAAGGCCAATGCGAAATGGAACAACAGCGCTATCAGGATGCTTCCCCCCCAGAGAATGTAAGCCATTCCCCTATTATCTGGATAGCGAAACAGGAAAAAACCCACAACCAGGTTTGTCAGATAGGCAGTCGTGTTGATAATTGGAAAAAGGATCAATCGCACACTGCTCAGAGCTTCTCTTGGAAAACCCCCCGGCTTAAAACCCATGGATATTACTTCCCGATCAGGTATTACCAGTAAAACCCAAATAAGCAGGGAAATATTTAGAAGAGCTCCTGACATAAGTATCCCCAGCAGAGGTTTTTTTTCGGATACTTCAGTCAAGATTAGGGAAGGCTGAACTGATTGAACAGGAAGGGGGGATAAGGAACCCAATTCTGTGAGCTCGTGATACGTCCTGATAAAATCTTCACCCCGGTCAGGGGAAATTGCGTAATAACCTTCCCCGGCGGAAATAACCACTATATGATTATGACTGGATGCTAAAAATTCAACTTCAGGACCGCGGTGAAAACTCCTCCGGCCAATTACCGCTCCCGGCCAATGGATCAGTGGAAATTTCGGAGGTATTTCCAGGTCTCTCGCATGATGGACCCATTTCACTTGCTCCATCGGGATTGTTTCCGATCTCCAGCCCCACTTCAGTCGGATCCCTCCCCTTTCGAGCATATATTCTGACCGATGCAGGGCGTATAGCCGGTAGATCAGAAAAGGAACTGTGGCCAGAAACAGGATGATCAATGACAGGTAAGGTAATAATTGCAGCGCAACCTGCACTCTGCTTACACCCCAGATACCCCAGGCCCCGCCCATGGAAAATATCAGGATCAGGATCAGGTGGACTGCTGTTCCAACTTGTCTTGGGGGATAAAATACTCTGCTTTTTTCCATCTTTACCAGTTATACCACAGCGATTTGATACGATTTTTAATAATCATATTTTAGGAAATACTGGAAATTTTCAGTTCAATATCATTATAGGAAGTTGAAAACATGGGAGAGTATATCTTTTTCATAAACGATGCCTCGTTTGAAACGTGTCCCCAAAACCGGCATCAAGAATGGACCCTGCGCCCCCGGCAGGTGCAGATGGCTCGGTCTTGGGCTGAAAAGAACTTGAAGCCTGGCGACGAGGTGGTGGTCGAGGCCACATCCAACGTTTGGGACATCTATGATATCGTGGCACCCCTGGTCAAGAAAACAGTGGTGGCCAATGCATACAAAGTCCGGCAGATTGCCGAAGCCCGCGTAAAAACCGACAAAGAAGACATCAAAAGATTGATCACCCTGTTGATCACCGATATTGTCCCTGAAGTCTGGGTGCCGCCCATGCATGTGCGGGAACTGCGCTCACATACAACGTAACTACAGAGGAGCGAAAAATTAGCGGGTATAATCATCCTAGCACTATCTCCATCCGCATCCATAAATTATGTCAAATTTCCAAAGTTCAGTGATCTACACTTACACACTCGACGGATTGCAAATCCAAACCGGGGATATCCTCTGCCTGGCCTTCGGCAGGGATGAAAATATAAGCCCGGGAGATTACTGGAGGATTATAGGGCTGCTGGTCCCTGGAGAAGTCGATCACGTGGCGGTTTACGTCGGTCCCGGGGGACGCTGCGTAGAAGCCTGCGCCAAAGGTGTGTATACCTTCGATCTGGAAGATAATGAATGGGCCGCGGAGAAAATGTTCAAACACCGGGGACGGTTCAAAGATCAACTGGTGGGGGTGGCCTATCCGTTGCACGGGCTGGGGTACACTGCAGAGGAGGAAACCCAAATCCGGTACAGCGTCGCCAATTACAGCTTGGCCCAGGCTAAAGCCAAAAAACCCTACAATATCAACCTGCTTGATCCCGACCAGGACGAGGCCTTCTATTGCAGCCAACTGGCCTACAAAGCCTATCTGCTCCACGGGATCAACCTGAACACCGGCCAGGGAGTCCCAAACCTGCCGGGCACAGATCAGATCGTTTTCCCACAGGAGATCTGGAGAGGCTGCTTCCACCGGAGGGTGAGCAACGCGGTCGAAATCCCCTATCCCGAATGAACCTCTTCGGACGAGCGGGAGCTAAAAGTTCTCACCAGCAAGACACAAAGCCACGAAGCTGCCTAAAAAAAACTTGGTGTAACTTTGAGTCTTTGTGTCTTGCTGGTGAAGATAGAGCGCATTTACACATAACCTGATCAGTTAAGGTAGAGTAATTATGCTGTCATCATTTGTCCCCACTTTCTCGATAGCAGCTTACGACCCCGATGAACCGGCCTGGGGTGTAGCTGTGGCCTCCAAATTTCTGGCCGTGGGCGCGCTTGTCCCCTGGGCGTTTGCGGGGGTCGGGGCTGTGGCGACCCAATCCTACGTCAACCCGACCTACGGCCCGCGCGGGCTGGAGATGATGGCGGGTGGGCTATCCGCTGCGGAGACCCTGGATCGCCTGCTGGGGGCAGACCAGGAGCGCGAACGCCGTCAGGTCGGGATAGTGGACGTGCAGGGGCGAGGGATCACATTCACCGGGTCGGAATGCCATCCCTGGGCAGGAGGAACTAC
>VAPA010088575.1_pt1 | contig 12402 bp, 12 predicted proteins | sample 3395041 | NCBI WGS metagenome assembly VAPA01 (sample SAMN08290432, study PRJNA428436) | hydrothermal vent metagenome | isolation source: Deep-sea hydrothermal vent chimney | place: Indian Ocean: Southwest Indian Ridge | depth 1973 m m
ACGACAACGTCGTCGACCTGCTCCCTGTTTATATTTCCGATAAGTACAATATCAATGATCCCGGAATCTTTCCCCTCTGCGTAGTCTCCCGTCAGGTACACCGCCTCCAGGTTGCCAAGGCGATCTATAACCGACCTTGCCAGCTCGTCGATTCCTGTTATCTTACGAACCATAGAGGAAAGTTCCGGGAACAGGGGATGCCTGGTATTGGCCCGGTAAAAGATATTTCTACCGCGCTTTTCCGAGATGAGGATGTCGTTATCCGTCAGGTTGTTGAGCTCAGTCCTCACCGAGTTTGTGGAAACTCCGAACTCGGTTGCCAGTTCACGCAGATATGCCCTGTTCCCGGGGTTGAGGAAGAGTTTTATCAGGATGTTGACCTTGGTCCTGGAGGTTATAATGCCTTCTAACATGATTACTGATACCCAGAGTGAATTAGTAATGAGTAGTAAAATTACTCATTAATAACCAATATGTCCTTTGATGTCAAGGTAAATATTACAGTCGACGGAGTTTGCTTCAAGGATGGCTCGTTGAACTGGAAAGACTGTAAAGACTTCCTGCTGAGGACCAATGCTATCTGCCGTGAGTCACTTGGTAAATCAGGCTGCATGACTCTCTTTACTGAATTGTTGACTTTGGCAGTATAGCAATGTAGAAGAGGACCTAGGATGATTGGTCAATGGTTGTCACATTCTGTGGAGAAAGAATGTATTTTGACAGGAAAAAACTGACACTCAAACCTCTGTCCGAGAGACAGCACGGTCTGGACACCAGCTGGATACTTCCCCTGGATGAGTCACCGGAAGAGTTTGACTCCATTAAGGAAATTGCATCCCGAATGGTTAAGGCAAAGAGCGCCGGGTCCGAGATCATAATGATGATCGGCGGGCACGTTGTTAGATCGGGTGCACAGAAATATATTTTGGACCTCATGGAGAGAGGCTTTATAACGTGCCTGGCCATGAACGGTTCGTGCATCATCCACGATTTTGAACTTGCACTGGTTGGAGCGACGACGGAGAGCGTACCCTACTATCTGGACACTGGTCAGTTCGGATTGTGGAGTGAGACGGGCCGGATAAATGACATCGTGAACAGCGCGCACGCTGATGGACTCCCCGGTCTTGGATACGCTGTGGGGAAGGCAATTTCCGAGGGGAGTTTCCCCCGAAAAGACATCAGCCTTCTGGCCGCCTGTTACAGGTTGGATATCCCGTCCACGGTTCACGTGGGCATCGGTTATGATATAATCCACGAACATCCAAATTTTGACGGGGCGTCCGCAGGTGCCCTTTCCTACAACGATTTCCTGCGTTTTACTGATTCTGTCTCCCGTCTGGAAAACGGTGTTTTTATGAACTTCGGCTCTGCTGTTGCGGGTCCCGAAGTCTTTTTGAAAGCCCTTAGTATGGCCAGGAATGCGGCATTACAGGATGGCAGGGAGATCAGGTGCTTTACCTCCGCTGTGTTCGATATTCACGATCTCCCGGATTCATACAGGCAGGAGCCTCAGGAAAATATGCCCGGTTACTATTTCAGACCGTGGAAGACTATCCTCGTCAGGAGTGTTACCGGAGGCGGCGAGAGTTTCTATGTCAGGGGAAGGCACAGGGAGACGATACCAGCCCTCTGGACCGCGATAAACAGGCTGGGTATTTAGAGATGAAAATAATAGAACTAAATGAACTTGCCGCGATTGTCGGGGAGAAAAAATCCGGGGAAAAGACCGTCGTCCATTGCCATGGCTGTTTTGATCTAATGCATCCCGGACACATCAGGTACTTCAAGGCCGCAAAAAAGATGGGAGATATCCTTATTGTCACGGTAACCCCTGACCGGTATGTTGATAAAGGGCCTGGCAGGCCCGTCTTTTCCCAGGATCTGCGGGCTGAATCCATAGCTGCGTTGGAGTGTGTGGATTTCGTATCCATCAATAAGTGGCCTACAGCGGAGGAAACATTGAGATTGCTGAGGCCTGATATCTATGTAAAAGGTCAGGAGTTCGAGAACCTTGAAGACGAAACCGGCAAGCTGCAAAAAGAGCACGATGTACTCAAGGAGATCGGTGCGCAGATAAAGTTTACTCATGAAATAGTTTTTTCATCTACGGAGCTTTTAAACCGTCATTTTCTCACAGATCCGGAAGGATGAGCGTGATATGGGATCAGGCAAGATTCTAAACCTTGATGCATTAGTGGAAAAAACCAGGGAACTGCAGAGTCAGGGAAAGGTTGTCGTCCAGAGCCACGGAATATATGACCTCATTCATCCCGGTGTCATAAATCACCTGAACTCGGCAAGTGAAAAAGCCGATGTTCTTATTGTTACGATTATTAAGGACAGTGACGTGAGACGCGGGCCGGGACGACCTATTTTCCCCGATAAAATGCGGGCGGAAAATGTCGCTTCCCTGGAGGTGGTGGATTACGTTGCTATTGTTAGTGATACAATCCCCCTGGAGTGTGTAAAAAGAATAAATCCGGATTACTATGCCAAGGGGGTGGCTTTTAAGGATCGGGATCGTGATGTTCACGACAAGATTTTTCACGAGGAGAGGGAATTTTATTTCGGCAAGATCGATATAATTGAAACCGAAGGTTTTTCCTTTAGTTCAACGCAGATAATCAATAATTTCCTTGATATCTATCCCACTGAGACCAAAGCTTTCCTTGAGAACTTTGGGAAACAACATTCGATAGAGGATATTGTCTCTTATCTTGATCAACTTAAGGATCTGGATGTGCTTCTCATAGGGGATGGGATAATTGATGAGTACCACTACTGCAGGGATATGAGCAAATCGGCAAAAGCTCAACTGGTGGTTAATAAGTATCTCAGCCATGAGGTCTTCGCGGGCGGGGTATTTGCCGTCGCCAATCACCTGTCCAGCATCTGTTCGTCAGTACATATGATATCAGTTCTTGGAGATGAGGAACCCCATGGTGATTTTATCCAGAACAATCTGAAACAGAACGTAAAACCGGTGTTTTTCTATCGGGAAGATAGCCCCACGATCAGGAAGAAAAGATACATCAATCAGTATCTCAACCAGAAGCTGTTTGAGATCAATTATCTTGACGATACGTATATCAGTGAAGAATTAGAATCTGAGATCGTAAAGTACCTTGTCACGGAAGTTCCCAAATACGACCTGGTGCTTATTGCCGATTTCGGCCATGGGCTAATCACCAGACAGATAATTAGTACAGTAAGAGAGTACTCAAGATTCATGGCGGTAAACACCCAGACCAACGGGGCGAACGCGGGCTATAATCTGATCACAAGGTACAGTAAACCGGACTTTGTCTGCCTGGATGAACCGGAAGTCAGGCTTGCTGCACAGGAAAAGACAGAGGATATAGAGAAAGTAACAATAAAAATTGCATCAGCTATTGATACGGAATGTTTAATTACAACTCTGGGCAAGAGCGGCTCGATCGGGATAAAGAACAAAAACATTGTCAATCGCACTCCGATCTTTTCCACCAAGGTAGTTGATACAGTGGGTGCAGGAGATGCGTTTTTTGCCTATGCTGCCCCGTGCCACTATATCGGAATGCCCTTTGACATGGTCTCCTTTATTGGAAACGCAGTGGGAGCGCTTGCGGTACAGATCGTATGTAACAGGGACTCGGTAAAAAAACGGGAAGTACTGGAGTTTGTAGACGCACTTTTGAAGTAAGCGGGGATAATATGGACAGTATTTCTAGGGAATATTACAGCAACCTTCATTCTATTAGTGAAAACGCAAGGGTCACAGATAACAGCGGGGATAAAATTGATTTTTTTATGGGGATAAGGAGATCCTGCGAACTGATCCTGAAACAGGGTAATAGCGGGAATAAACTTCTCTTTATTGGTAACGGAGGGAGTGCGGCGATATCGAGCCATATGTCCACCGATTTTTTCAAAAGAGGCGGACTCCCTGCCATTGCCTTTAATGACAGTGCCCTGCTGACGTGCATGGGTAACGATTACGGCTTTGATCACGTGTTTGAGAAACCACTTGAGATGTACGCCCGAGCAGGGGACGTTCTTGTGGCCATCAGCAGCTCAGGACAGTCTGATAACATTTTGCTCGGTGTCAAGGCGGCATTGGCTAAAGGAAGCCTTGTTATTACGCTCTCAGGTTTTGAGAGCGACAATCCTCTTTCTACCATGGGTGAGATAAACTTCTATGTTCCTTCCATGTCCTACGGTCTCGTTGAAGTTTTTCACCACTCTATATGTCACTGCATACTCGACACGATTATAAGTGTCAAAGGTGAGCTTGTTGTCTGATAAATACAACATTGACAGCCACAAACTGATCTACCATCCGGACCGTGTATCCCAATGGCTTGAGGGATTCGGGAACTGGGAAAAGATAAAGTCGATCTATCCCATATATCTTGAAATATCTCCCTTTGGTGCCTGTAATCACCGCTGTACATTCTGTGCAGTTGACTACATAGGTTATCAGAACCGTAGCCTGGACCCGGAGATACTCATCCGATGTCTCGAGGAAATGGCGGAATTGGGTTTGAGGAGCGTTATGTTTGCCGGAGAGGGAGAGCCGCTTCTATACAAGGAGCTTGTCCAGGTATTGGAACACTGCACATCAGTGGGTGTGGATACGGCTCTCACAACCAACCTGGTGCCTCTGACTGAAAAAAATGTGGATTCGATCCTGAGAAACTGTTCATGGATCAAGACCAGCATCAACGCCGGCACCGCCGGCACCTATGCACAGATCCACCAGACAAATTCATCTGACTTTGACAGAGTCATCCGGAACCTGACACTCTGTGTCGAAAAGAAAAGGGAAGATGGTTACTCTTGCACCATAGGGGCCCAGATGATCCTCCTGCCGGACAATGCCCATGAAGCCTTTACTCTGGGGGAGATACTCAGGGATACTGGTGTGGATTACCTTGTAGTAAAACCCTACTCCCAACACTCCTATAGCGTTACCAGGAAATACGAGGATGTGGATTACACCCGGTACGATGAACTGGCAGACCAGGTGCAGAGCCTTGAAACAGAGGATTTTTCCGTGATCTTCCGCAGGAAAACAATGGAAAAATTTCATGAATCAGACCAGGCATATGAGACTTGCTTTTCGACACCGGTCTTCTGGGGATATATCATGTCTGACGGATGTGTGTACGGATGCAGTGCCTTCCTTGGTGAAGATATATTCAATTTCGGTAACATTCATGAGTATACCTTCAAGGAAATATGGGAAGGTGAAAAAAGAAGAGAGTGTTATGAATATATCAATAAACAGCTGGACATCTCGGAGTGCAGGAAAAACTGCCGCATGGATGAAATAAACCGCTACCTCTGGACTCTGCGGAATCCTGATGATCATGTTAATTTTATCTGAAGTAAAGTTCGAAAATCGAGATTGGAGATTGGAAAGTGGGGTTTTACCACAGAGTCACAGAGGACGCAGAGTTACACGTATCGAAGTAACGGTGTGTCGGGGTATCGGAGTTTACTCCCCTCTTCCTTGTCGGGTCGTAGCCTTGGCGAAGACTGGATGCGGCAATCTTATGGTTCATTGATTGCGAAGATTGGAAATTGGATATTTGAGAATAGCGATCGGATTGTTGTTGAACCTTTGAGTTGAAAATATTCGGGGACTCTATGCAGGCCAGTCAAAAAGTAAGTAAAGAAAAACTCAAGACACTTTACACTGAAATGCTCCGTATAAGGATCATCGAGGAGGAACTTGCCCGTGAGTATGAAAAGCAGGAGATGAGATGTCCAGTTCACTTCTGTATAGGGCAGGAGGCTACTGCTGTTGCGGTGTGCCAGTTACTTGACCATGAAGATACCGTAATGAGCACCCATCGATCCCATGGACATTACCTGGCCAAGGGGGGAAGTCTCCGGGCAATGGTAGCCGAATTTTATGGAAAAGAAAGCGGCTGTTCTTCCGGCAAGGGTGGATCCATGCACATCATAGACAAGGACGTTAATTTTCTCGGGGCGGCCTCTATTGTATCCGGTACAATCCCCGTGTCGGTGGGAGTTGCCTTTGCCAACAAACTCCAGGCCAGAGGCGGTGTTTCAGTGGCGTTCTTTGGTGACGCAGCTACAGAGGCGGGTCCTTTTTATGAAAGCCTGAACTTCGCTGCCCTTCACAAGCTGCCGGTACTGTTTGTATGTGAGAACAATTCATATTCAACACTGACACCCATAGACGTACGTCAGCCTGCTTCACGAAAGATCTACAAGGTCGCTCAGTCACTTGGTGTGGATTCCGAAAAAATTGACGGCAATAACGTAATGGCCGTTTCTGCAGGAGCAAAACGGGCGCTTAAACATATTCGGTCTTCCAATGGCCCGTATTTTATTGAGGCGATAACATACCGCCACCTGGAACACTGCGGGCCCAACTACGACCATCTGAACGGCCACAGGAGCAAGGAAGAGTTCGACAGGTGGTCAAAAAAAGATCCCCTTGCCCTTTTCGAAAAGACTCTGCTCGCTGATAAAGTTATCTCCAGTAGTTTTGTAAAAAAGGCCACAGACGGGTTAATGAAAGAGGTCGCCGAAGCCATTGAATATGCCAAATCAGAACCCCTGCCTGACATCGCCCAGTTGACCAGAGACGTCTATGCCAAATGACATCAAGCAGGACGGGAGAATGATAACCTTCGCTGAGGCCCTCAGGGAGGCTCTTTTCCAGAGCATGGAGCGGGATCGGTCTATCTTCGTGATCGGTCTGGGGGCGACTGACACCAAGGGGGTTTTCGGCACAACCCTGGGTCTTGAAGAAAGTCTGGGCAAGGACAGGGTCTTCGATATGCCTGTATCGGAAAACGCCATGACCGGAGTTGTTACCGGGGCGGCCATCTCGGGGATGCGTCCAGTGCTCGTGCACCAAAGGGCGGATTTCATACTTATGTCCATGGACCAGATCGTGAACAGTGCGGCTAAATGGTTGTATATGTTCGGTGGCAGGACCAGCGTCCCTATTACGATACGGTCCATAATCGGCAGGGGTTGGGGTCAGGGTCCGCAGCACTCCCAGAACTTTCAGGGTCTGTTGGCGCAGATACCCGGACTCAAGATCGTTGTCCCCACAACCCCCTATGATGCTAAAGGGCTTCTAACGGCGGCGATAGAAGATAACAATCCGGTGATCGTTATTGAACACAGGTGGCTTTTCAACCAGATTGGAGAGGTTCCCGAGGATTACTATACAATTCCAATTGGCAGGGCCCGGGTAATGAGAGAGGGCGAGGACATCACTGTAGTCGCTTCCATGGATACCGCCCTCGAGGCGTGTATCGTTGCCGAGAAGCTGTCCCATTCCGGCATCAACCTCGAGGTTGTGAATCTGAGGTCGGTAAAACCCCTTGATGAGGAGACGATCCTGGCTTCTGTTACCAAAACGGGCAGGCTGCTGATACTCGATTCGAGCTGGCGGGACTTCGGGGTCTCTGCCCAGATAGCAGCAGTTGCCGCAGAAAAAGTGCATGATTGCCTGAAAACCGGTATCAAACGGCTGGGGCTGCCAGACTCTCCGTCGCCTACATCCCCTGGTCTTGCCAACCACTACTACATCTGTGAGGCGGACATAGCTGATGCGGTGAGCGAACTTCTGGGGCTTTCTCTCGACCATGAGGAACTTGGTATAATGGATTGTGTGGACGATGTTCCCGACGATCTATTCAGAGGCCCCTTCTAGAGAGTTCATCGGAATCCAGGAATATTTGTATCATATGATAAATGTGAAAGATAAAAAACCAGAGCTGTGCGTGATCATGCCTGCTCTGAATGAACAGAATCATATCCTTGATGCCCTGAGAAACTCCCTGTGTGCCTTCGATGATCATAATATCAATGGCGAGATCGTTGTTATCAATGATGGTAGCACTGATGATACCATGGGCCTTGTCGCTGCTGAAGCTGAAGGAGACGAGCGAGTGAGGCTGATCGACCATGATACCCCTATGGGTATCGGAGCCTCATTCTGGGAAGGTGTGGAAAACGCCAGAGCCGATTTCGTTGTAATGCTCCCGGGGGATAACGAGAACGATCCCTGGGAGATCTTTCGTTATTTCAGGCTCCTCGAGCAGGTGGACCTGGTGATTCCCTTTGTCTTTAACAAAGAGGTGCGTTCTCTTTACAGGAACGGGCTTTCGTATTTATATCGCTTTATAATAAATACCACTTTTCATGTCTATTTTAATTACACTAACGGTACGGTCCTTTACCGGAAAGCCCTCCTTGAAGAAATGGAGTATCGAAGTGAGGGGTTTTTCTTCCAGACGGATATCCTGATAAGGTCGGCCAAGCGGGGATATCTTTTTGCCGAGGTGCCGTATCAGCTTGGTACACGAAAGGCCGGTCTTTCGAAAGCCACTACCTTTCCGTCCTTTGTCCAGGTTATGAGAGGGTACCTGCGTCTGGTGCGGGATTATTATTTCAAGACAAAGAGCATGAGAAATACACCTTTTGCGGAAGATTCCATGACTGCCAGGCGTTATGGTTCGGAAAACATCCAGTATCAGAAAACGGAACCTGATGATGAGTGAGATCATTCTTGACGGACATAAACTCCTCTGGCATCGGGACAGTGTAGAAGCGTGGATGCGGGGTGAGAGAATAGCTCCGATCACCATCGACTGTTCCCTCACAAGACGATGCTCCTATAGGTGCATATACTGTTACGGGCAGCTTCAGGCCAACGATGAAAAGAGGATGACCAGGGATGTCATTTTCAGCTTTCTGGATGACGCGGCAGAAATTGGCGTGAAGGCTATCAGCTTTGTTAGCGACGGTGAGAGCACATGTTCGCCGCACCTTTATGATGCCATTTTAAGGGGCAGAGCAAACGGTCTTGACATGGCCCTGGGAACCAACGGTTATCTTCTCAAGGACGACAGGCTCGAAGAGATATTGCCGGCTCTTACCTATCTCCGCTACAACATCTCGGCCGGGACCCCGGAAAGATACGCCGAGATTATGGGGTGCTCTGAAAAATGCTACCATAAGGTTGTGGAAACAATCCGCAAGTCAGTAGAAATAAAGAACAAAATGAAGCTGGATGTGACTATCGGGACCCAGATGGTGCTGCTGCCCGAATTTGAAGACCAGATAATGCCCCTGGCGGATCTGGGAAGAGAACTGGGAGTGGATTACTTTGTTATTAAGCACTGCAGTGATGACGAGCACGGCACCCTGGGAGTCGACTACAGCCAGTATTTTGAAATGACCGAGACTCTGGAAAAGGCAGAAGACCTCTCATCTGAGGATTATCTGGTACGCGCCAAGTGGTCCAAGATTCTCAGTGATGGAAAACGGATATATTCAAGCTGTTTCGGCCCTCCTTTTATCGTTCAGTTCTCGGGTTCCGGTCTTGTTGCCCCGTGTGGAATGCTGTTTAACTCGAAGTACAGTAAATACCATATTGGAAATATCGTTGACACGCCATTCAAGGAGATCTGGGAAAGCGACCGGTATTGGGAAGTGATGGAACTGATCGCATCTGAAAGGTTCAATGCCCACAAGATGTGCGGAAGTCTCTGCCTTCAGCACAAGGTAAACGAATTCCTCTGGGACTTAAAGAACAACCATAAGCCCCTCCCGCATCCTGAAGGCGAAAAGCCTATGCACATTAATTTTATTTAATTTGCGTATTTATTTTTCCCTTTCAACCGGCTATACCCTGAATCAATACTATGAGCATCATATTTGCGGCGAAATGCAAACCTGACAGTCGACTGTTATCGGACATCCAGGATGCAGGCATAGAAGCGGTTGAACTTTACCTGTCAGAGGAAGTTATGAAAAAAGAAGGAGAGGTTGCAAAGCTCTGCAACGACTTCCCCTTCAGGTACTGCATGCACGCGCCGGGCGATGAATGTGATCCGGCCAACCTCGCCTCATTGGCAGATGCCATAGCCGCGGAAGTGGTTGTTTTTCATGATATTTACTGGGAGGATGAGTGGCGTCAGATAATCGATAGCTTCAGTAATATTAAAGCAAAATTGTGCGTTGAAAATGTATCGAGCGTCATTGATTCGCATAAATTTCAGAGAAGATACGGTTTTGGATCTTGTCTGGATCTAGAACACCTGCAGATGGAATGTGCAGGTGTATATGAAGAGGTCTTCCTGGGGGCCATAAAAAATACCTCCCATATCCATCTCACGGGATATATTTATTCGACGGAACTCTGGCATACACATATTCACCATTCGCCTGACCACAATTTGCGCATATTGGACCTGGTGGCTGAAGCGAATTATTCAGGATTGGTCGTGTCAGAGGCCAAAACATCGCTACAGACGGTTGAGGAATTCAGGAAGTTGAGAGAATTTGAGATCAAGTGGAAGAACAGGAATGATAAATGAAGCGGTGATCGCCGATAATAAATAATCAGGTGATCAATTATTTTGCAATTTACCCTTTGTCAGCCGATTTCGACAGTCTGTTATTCACTCTTTGAAAGAGTTCGTATATTGCGAGAACAGCAAGAAGGTAGACCTGGGGTCTCAGGGGAATCGAGTATCTCGGTGCGGGGACAAGGATCACATGGATCGCCAGGAAATAAACCATCATGAGCAATATGGTCAATATTGGTATGTGTCCGTCATCCAACAAATGGCTTAATTTAAGAAAGTAAATAACAACGAATAAGTGCATCAGAATAATTATTACCGGATGAAACAACCTCATGCTTTTTTTGGTTAAATTGGCTGGGGCACTCCTGTCGTACCAGGTGTACTTGCTCGGATAAACATTAATGTCACCCGCATGGAAGAGGCTCCAGCGCCAGAACATGGCGGGTTTTCCAAATAGGTACCATGATGAGTATTTAATGGGATTATTGGAAAAGCGCTTGCCGATCTCCCTGAAGACGCCGGAGTACCCTTTGTTGACGACATTATCAAAGTTCGGATCATCTCTGTGGGCCATTCCAACACCATATCTTGGCCGTCCCTCTGGAACATCGTTATAGACAACGCCTACATAGCTACCTTCATAAAGAACAATTTTCAGAAGAGAGGGTGGTTTTTCCATGTCTTTGAACTTTACAGATGACCAGGCAGTCCACGATCCAAGAAGGATATATGACGCTGTGAGAAATACAATAATATTTTTTGTAGTGATGACATTATTTTTTCTGTACCAGAGTAAGAAAAATAGTATGAGACCAACTGGAAAAAGCTTAAGTACAGTTCGGACACACATTGCCATGCCAAATGTTGATCCTGAGGCAGCAAAAAGGAGGTTATTCTTTTTCTTCATGGCGATAAGAAAAAGAAGTAATGCTCCCTGCAGGAGAAAAGTAAAGAAAGTTTCCGTTAAGATATAGTTGGTCATACTGATCAGATGCGGGGAGAGCATCGTCAGCGCTGCCACTCCAATGCTCCATGGTACTGGTAAAAAGAAACGGGAAATAAAGTAAGTAAAAACAACGGTTAATGCACCAAGGAGAGCTTGAGTCCATAAAGTGACGTAGAGAAACTGTTGAAATGAATTAGTAACAAGGATAATTCCCGCCAGAAAGAATGGATATCCGGGATCTCGATACTCTGGTGTTGATTCTACTTCCTTTCCAGTGTCGGTAGTGAAGGCTCTGTAATTGGCTAAATTGAGGCCGATGAGAGTATATTCCCGGGCGTCAGCGCGGATGGGTTTTATCATGGATGTGTGATTAATGTATTGCCATCTAATGACGAAGGAAAGTATCAGAAGAATGCTGACAATTGAAATGGTTAACCACTGATCGGGGCGGATTTTCATCTCTTAAATATCTTCTGTTCTATCCATTCTGATCTGGCTTATCTGTTCAGACACCAGTCCCAGCATGAAGATGATAATAGAGGACATGACCAGCAGCATGGACATGTTAGTAAAACGATGTGCTGTCAGAAAGGTGTATATATAATATCCGGAACCTGTGAGAAAGAGAATGGCGCTTACTGGAAGGAAAATTCGGAACGGTGAGTAGAGGGTAGCGATTTTCGTAATGATGAGGAAAAAGCGCGCGCCATCACTGAATATTCGGATCTTGCTTTTGGAGCCCTTTCCTCTGGGCGCGGCTTCAATAGGGATATATTTAACGCTCAATCCCGACCTCAAAAAAGCCATCGTCATCGTTGTAGGATAGGAAAAGGTATTTGGGAGAAGATACAGGTATCTGAGAACTGCTTTGCGGTTAACAGCACGAAAACCGGAAGTCAGATCCTCTATCCTGAATTTGGTTACGTAGGATGCCAGCCAGTTGTATATAGTGTTTGCTGCAAAACGATGATACCCTGCGTGGCTTTTTGATGTTCTTGCGCCCACTACCAGATCATAGTTCTCGGCTGCATCGAGAAGTCCTGGAATGTCCACAGGTTTGTGCTGTCCGTCACCATCCATCAACACAATAACCTCTCCAGTAGCCCC
>VAPA010300841.1_pt1 | contig 12396 bp, 6 predicted proteins | sample 3395041 | NCBI WGS metagenome assembly VAPA01 (sample SAMN08290432, study PRJNA428436) | hydrothermal vent metagenome | isolation source: Deep-sea hydrothermal vent chimney | place: Indian Ocean: Southwest Indian Ridge | depth 1973 m m
AGGCTCTTCTCCAGAATTATCGGGGTCAGGCCGAGTGAAGTAGTAAGTGATGTCAGAACGATCGGGCGGAACCTGCGCTGGGCGGCCTCAACCACTGCCTGTTTTAACTCCACGTCCTCTTTCCTCTTTTCATTAATAAAATTGATCAGAAGCAGTGAATCATTCACAACAACACCTGTCAGGGCTACGATACCGAAAATACTGAGCATACTGAGGTTAAAACCCATGATCATATGTCCGAGCACCGCCCCTGTAAATCCAAAGGGAATTACAGACATAATGATAAAGGGCTGCAGATAACTCCTGAAGGGAATGGCCAGCAGAGTATAGATCAGCAGAAGGGCCATCATAAAGCCCTGCATCATACTCTCCTTTGATTCACTGCGCTCTTTTTCTTCTCCTTCAAGATCATAAGTAAGCCCGGGATAGTCAGTTACAAGGTCGCTAAGGACTGTGTTTTTTACATCCATAACGATCTCTTCGGCATTGGCGACCCTGCTGTCAACACTTGCGGTTACGTTAATAATTCTTTTTCTGTCAGTGCGGTTGATTTCGCTAAAACCCCTGCTTTCTTCGACATAAGCGGCTTGAGCAAAGGGCACTTCACTGCCATCGCGAGTGCGTATGCGCATGGATTCAAGGGCCCCGAGGCTTTTCCTGTATTGTTCAGGGTAACGAACCATTACCTTTACTTCATTGCGGCCTCTCTGAATCCTTAAAGCCTCTGCGCCGAAAAAAGCGTCCCGTATCTGCCGGCCCAGGTCTTGTTCAGTGATCCCCAATGTGCGCGCCTCAGGCTTAAGCTTAAGCTTCAGTTCACGCTTGCCCCTTGTATAATTATCATCGATATCACTCACCCCTGGATAGGAGGTAAGTGTGTTTTTGATCCTTGTTGCCGAACTTTCAAGCACTTCAAAATCATTATGCGCAAGCTGTATGTCCACATTTGCTCCAAAACCTACAAGGGTGGAAACAAAAGTAATGGAATCCGCACCCGGTATTTCACCGACCGCTTTACGCCATCGGCCGGCTATTTCTGATGAAGGGACCCCCCGCAGTCCGGGCTCGGTCAGCAAAAGCACAATATTGGCAATATGAGAGCCTGATGATGAACTTGATCCCATGGGGCTGGCAAACATACTGCTGCCTACGGTCGAATAAACATGACGGAGCACGCTTTGCCCTTCGGGCCGGTCCTTATCATAATCCGAGACAACGCCCTGAGCTTTCCTGACTATGAGATCCTGCACTTTAGCGGTCTCATCCACGGGAGTGCCTATGGGCATTTTTAATGTCGCGGTTATGATATCGCTGTCGATCTCAGGCATAAAGCGAAACTTTATTATTCCTCCGCCGACAGTACCAAAACTGATCAACAGCACGGCCAGGGCTATTGCGAATGTAGTGTATCTATAATTTATACACAGGGACAGAAAACTCTTGTATGGTCCTGCCACAAACAGTTCAAGCCTCCTGCCAAAACCCTCCCTGATCCGTGTTGTAAAACCTGCTATGCCTTTTGACGAGCGCACGGGTTTTCCAAAACTTAGATGAGCCGGGAGGATCAGCAGTGATTCGATAAGGGAAACCAGCAGTATCGGTATTACCACGAACGGGATGACCCTTATGAATTGACCCATTATTCCGCTGACGAACAGGAGAGGCATAAATGCGGCAACAGTGGTGAGCACCGAGAATATAATAGGCCGCCCGACCTCTATTGCTCCGTCCACAGCAGCATCTGTATATGGCTTTTTCATTCTACGGTGTGTATAGACGTTTTCACCGACAATGATCGCGTCATCCACTACTATTCCGAGAGCAAGAATAAAAGCGAACAGAGAAAGCATATTTATTGAGACATCAAAAGAAGGCATCATCAATAGCGCGCCCAGAAATGAAATAGGGATGCCCAGCATTACCCAGATGGCAAGCCGTATCTGCAGGAAAAGCCCGAGGATCAGAAAAATGAGAATTAGTCCGATTAACGCGTTTTTTAATAACAAATTGAGTCTGCTTCTATAGATATCAGAGAAATCGTTCCACACGGCAAGGTTAAGTGACTCGGGAAGCAGGTTGTTCTTCTGCTTAACATACTCTTTTACGATCCCGGAAATATCCAGTGGTTTCTGATCACCTACACGGTATACCGATATCGCGGCCGCAGGCAAACCGTCTAAAAACGCCCACTCGTCTGTTTCTTCGAACTCGTCCCGGACTTTTGCGATGTCACCAAGCTTCAGTTCTGTTCCGTCGCTCTGTTCAAGTATGGTAATGTCAGCGTATTCCGGTCCTTTGTAACGCTTTCCTTTTGTGCGGATAAGGACCTCGCCGCCTTTGGACTTTACGGCTCCGCCCGGAAGGTCCACTGATGCCTTTTTTATTCTGTCAGCTACCTGTCCAAGCGTCAGGCCGTAACGCTGTAAGTTCTCTTCCTGTATTTCAACGGAGATCTCATAAGGACGGACTCCTCCCAGGTCGACCTGCGTGATCTCCGGCATTGCAAGCAGGTCATCCCTGATCAGTTCGGCCTGTTCCCTCAGGCTCCGCTCAGGTGCATTGCCGTATACTATCAGCGAAACGACCTCGCTGCGGTTTGCTATTTTTGTGACAACCGGTTTCTCAGCGTCTTCCGGAAAAGAGGTGATCCTGTCAACCTCAGCCTTAATATCCTGCAGAATGATATCAATATCCTCTCCCGCCAGGATCTCGGCTGTGACCTGTGCGAACCCTTCAGAAGCAGTGGATCTTATTTCCTTGATCCCGGTTATGCTGCTAAGGCTATCTTCGATCTTGAGTATTATGCCGTCTTCAACTTCTTCAGGGCCTGCACCGGGATATGCCACAGAGACCATAACAATATCCAGGCTGATCTCAGGAAAGACCTCCTGTTTTATTGAAAATGCCATAACCAGCCCGCCTATGATGAAGATCATCATAAGAAGGTTAGCAGCCACGTGGTTATTAGCCATCCATGTTATAGGACCCTTCATAGCTTAAGTAATTGAGCAATTAAGTCATTGAGTTATTTTTTTAATAACGTAGTAACTTATTGACTTAATGACCTGTTTTATTCTCCATAGTTCTTAATTTCATTCCGTTAGCTGCGCCTGATATATTGGTCAGTATGACCCTGTCTCCTTCAGCAATGCCGTCACTGATAATTACCTGATCACGCTCTATTCGAAGCGGAACTATTTTTTTGATGGACAGTTTGTTATTATCCATTATCCAGACAGATGAATTATCGCGAAAGGCGGTTCTCGGTATAACAATCATATTGTCGAGCTCTCTGCCTGCAAAACGCACTTCAACAAAAGTGCCTTCTGCAAGGGACGGCTGCGAAATATCCGGTCTGTTTTCTAAACCATAGGGGTCATTTATCAGGACGACGAGTTTCATCATACGGGTTTTAGAGTCGACTTCTCCTGTGGACCTTACAACGCGTCCCTGCCATTCATATGTTTTTTTGCCCACATTAAAACTGACGACGGCAGATGAACCTTTGTCCTTTTCCCCGTTTCGCGGAATTGTCAGCCACTGAAGATCGTCCAGAGTCATTGGGACTAGTATTTCGGAGTTGTCAGTCCCTGAGAGGACCGCCACAGTGCTGCCTGATCTTACATACTGGCCCCGGTCTATATTTTCAGACCGGACCCTGCAGTTAAACGGGGTCTTTATTTTGGTTCTCTTCAGATCCAGCTCAGCCTGTTTGACTGCGGCATCGGCAGATGCCAGTGCTGACATGGCGTTTTTTAGCTGTGGTTCGAAAAGCACAAGTGGATCAGGCTGATCCTGAACGTTCTGGTTGAGACGCTCCCACTCCGTTCGCGCGATCCGGGCCTGGCTCTTTATTGTTGCAAGGTCATATTCAGCCTTTGCCCTGGATGCTTTTGCATGGTCAATGGCCAGTATATAATCAGTATCTTCAATTTCAAAAAGGATATCCTCCTCACGAAAAAAACCGCCTACCGCCAACTGCGGCGAAACACGGACTATCCGTCCGCTCACCTGGGGGTTTATAGTTATTTCTTCTTCCGCTGTTACTATACCAGTGCCTTTTACTTCTATCCGGACGGGTTCTTTTTTTACTTCCAGCAATTGAACAAGGGCTCCCGGGTCTGTTTTTACTTCTTTTTTTGGCTCGGGACGCAATATGATCAGAGCCGCCATGATTATTATTCCCAATAGAATAATGATGATTGGTATAAATATTTTTTTTAGGGTCATTTTTCCTTTTCCTCTGTTTTCTTATGGCTTATATATTGGCTGATAACCTGATCAGTCCATTCTCCGCCCAGCGCGCGGGCAAGCTGGACAGTATTTGATATCAACTGTCGTCTTTCTGCCAGCAGATTGCTTTTCGCATTGAAATGGCTTAATTGTCCGGTAAGCACCGGCAGATAATCGGTCAGGCCGTTCATATACCATTCGAGAGCAAGACGGAGGGAATTTTCTGAAGCTGAAACTGTTTCGTTAAGCATTTTTATTCGTTCTTCCGAGGCCCTGATGCCGGCAAGGGCATCTTCAACTTCCCTGAACGAGTTAATCACGGTTTTATGGTAAATGGCCAGATTTTCCCTGAATACGGCTTCGATGCGGTCCACTTCAGCTCTTCTTCTGCCTGAATCAAGTAGAGGCTGAGCAGCCTGCAAAAGAATATTCCAGAATATGTTGGGTGAATCGAGAACACCCTTTACTTCATCGCTTGATCCCCCGTAACTTCCAATCAGGTTAAAGGAAGGAAACCTGTCCGCGATTGCGGCGCCTATCCTTTTGTCACTTGCCTTTAGGCTGAACAGCGCCGCCTGGATATCCGGACGGCTGATCAAAAGCTGAGAAGGCAGTCCCGCGGGAAAAAATGGAGGAGTTTCCAATTGATTTGCGTATCCGTCTGTTTTCTGTTTCGGGAAATTTCCGGTCAGGACAGCTATGGCGTTGAGTGATTCCGTAAGTCTGGACTCGAAAAGAGGCCGTTGTGCCTTTGCGGAAGCGAAATTCTGGCGGGCCTGGTATACATCAACTGCGGGTACCAGTCCGGCACTGTAACGCCTATTAACGCGATCAAGAGTATCCTGAAAAGAGGCGATCGTCTGATCAGAAAGCTCGAGCTGGGCCCGCTGTTCCGCCGCGAGAAAATACAGGTCAGTAAGCTGAGCTGAAATACTAATGAACATTGACTTCAGGTTCTGCTCTGACGCAAGCGCGTCCAGGCGGGCGGCTTTGGCTTTTGACCTGAGTTTTCCCCAGAGGTCGATCTCATAGCCGGCTGCCGCTGATAACGAGTAAGTATCCGCGGTCACGGCTCCGGTTATTCCTGACTGGCGCGCCCTGCCGCCGGATGCATCAACATTTACGAAAAGCCCTCTTTCGGCGTTAGTAATTCGTATTGCCGCCTGAGCCTGCCTCAGGCGTTCGTATGACTGCGCAATATCCAGGTTGTATATGAATGCCTGTTCCATAAGCTGGTTTAATTTTTCATCCTTAAACCGGGTCCACCATTTGCCGATTGGCGGAGAAGGGCTTTCCTCTTTTGTCGAATATGAAGAAGGAACTTTAACTACAGGCTCTTTGATCTCTGACCTGTGCAGGGCACAGCCGGCAAGTAAAAAGAAAAACATGAACAAACCTGGTAAAAATTTTATGACTTTCATTTTGCATTCATCCCCGCTGTGACATATGGAATGATCTGGTTAATCAGGGTTTGTGCGTTAACATCAGTTTTTATTCCTGCTAATTCAGGCTTGATATTTCCACATACATGTATTGCATGGAGAAGTGCGCCTATTGAAAAATGGAGCCTCCAGAAAATGAGTTCCTGAGTATGGTGCGGTAATGCCTCGCAGGCAGTCTTGAACAGAAGCTGGAACACGGGTTTTATGAAACGTAAGAAGACATTTCTCACTGTATCATCCGGATCAGTAAATGACCTTCCTATAAAAGTAAAAAAATTCTTTGCGCCCGGGCTTGATTCTCTGAATAAAAGGGTAGGCTCGATGAATGCCTGAAGAACATCTTTTATGTTTGGTTTAACTCTTTTTTCTTTTGCAGTTTTTCTGACGTCTTCAAGTCTTTTCATGCGGACTTTATTCAGCGGCAGGATCCTTCGTTTAATGACTTCTTCAAGCAGGACCCCTTTTGAGCCGAAGTGATAATTTACAGCCGCAAGATTTACACCTGCCTTGCCTGTAATTGTCCTCAATGATGTGCCGCGGTATCCGTCACGTGCAAAGAGGTGCTCCGCAGTGTCCATTATCTTCTGTTTTGTATCAGCGGGTTTCATGGTATTTCACCTATTCATACAACCAATTAAAACACATGTTTGAATAAATGTCAAGACCCTGAGGGGAACGCAGAGCATCGCAGAAATAGAAAAGGCAGATGATCGCGGATATTAATCAGAATAAGTTCAAAATAGTTTGACATAGCTCAAAATAGCCCGCCCAAGGCGGATAAATTCAAAGTTGAACTACCTTAAACTACTATTGAACAAACTTGAACAGCGTGTCCTGTACCCTTGTGGTACATGGATTTGAACAGTTTTTACTCTCCTATTATTTGCACAAATATCTTCCGGTCACGGGGGCGGTTATCATGATCTATAACAACTATCTGCTGCCATGTACCTAATACGAGACTTCCTTCTGATATTGGTGAAGTAAGTCCGGGACCCATGAACGTGGCCCTGATGTGGGAGAACCCGTTATCATCTCCCCATGTCTGTGAGTGACGGCTGTGCATTGTGTGTGAAGCAAAATTCTCAAGCTGTTCTTTCATATCTTCAACCAGTGCAGGTTCATATTCAATTGTAGTTATAGAAGCTGTTGAGCCGACGGCAAAGACGTTTACTATTCCATTCTTGATTTTGGATTTTGAAATAATACTTTGAACCTCTCCGGTAATGTCCTTTATGTCTGAAAAGCCTTCCGTTTTTAGTGTAAATTGTTGTCCAAAAACCATGTCATTCCTCCTTTTTAATTTCAAAATTATCATTTAGCATTTCAAATTTAGTACTCACCCTTTGGGCGAGCACAATGTAAGAACAACTAAGTATATTAAATTTACTCACTAATCGCTTGCTATGCATTTATAGATGCTAATTTTTCACTGATAACTTTGCAATGTTTTTTTAAATACCCTTGTATTCCAAAGTCCTGCATGAACCTGTTAAACTATCAGGATGTCCATTGATGAACTTATAATTGAAGGCGCAAAACAGAACAACCTGAAGAATATAAGCCTGAAACTGCCCCATAATAAGGTCATAGCTGTTACAGGGGTATCAGGCTCGGGCAAGTCTTCTCTGGCATTTGATACCATCTTTGCCGAAGGCCAGTGGCGGTTCATCCTGTCTCTTTCAACATACGCAAGGCTGTTCCTTGAAAAACTTGATCGGCCCGAGGTTGACAGGATCAGCAATATAAGGCCCGCAATCGCCCTTGAACAGAGGAATCAGGTCAAAGGCGCCCGGTCAACAGTCGGAACCGCGACCGAGATCCATGATTACCTCAGGCTTCTCTACTCCAAGATCGGGAAACCTCATTGCCCTGAATGCGGCAGGGCATTAAAGGCGTGGACTACGTCATCTGTTGTTAAAGAGCTTGTGGAGAATTATTCCGGAGAAAAAGCCTTAATAATCTTTAAATCAGATTCAGCGCCGGAAGAGCTTCAGAAAAAAGGCTTCCATAGAGCGCTAATTAATGGAAAAGTGGTGGATATTTCGTCTATCGTCAGTTCTCACCCTGTACCGAATGGTACAGGGCGTCAATCGTCCCTCGAAGTTGTTCTTGACCGTCTGGTTATAAAGGATGAACCACGTCTGTCTGATTCTCTGGAAACCGCGTGGGAATATGGCAGCGGCCTTGTGAAGATCGAGATCGTCAGCGCTGAAGACGGTGAGACAAAATCCCTGGTCTTTTCATCGGAACTGAAATGCCTTGATTGCGGCACTGAGATATCAAAACCGCAGCCGCTACTCTTTTCTTTTAACCATCCGTTGGGCGCGTGTCCCGAATGCAAGGGATTTGGTAATACGCTTGAATATCGCGAAGACGGCATAGTGCCTGACCAGGATCTTTCGCTGGAAAAAGGAGCAATAGAACCCTGGAGTAAGCCGGCTTATAAATGGTGGTACAGGCAATTTGCAAAGGCGGCAAAGGCGAAAAAGATTAAACTCAATGTCCCCTATAAAGACCTTCCCATGAAGGTCAGGCAGTTGATCTTTAAGGGCAATTCGGATTTTTACGGTCTGGATGATTTTTTTGAAGAGCTGGAGAAAAAACGATATAAGCTTCATGTCAGGGTTTATTTAAGCAGATACAGGAGGGCTGTTGAATGTAAAAGCTGTAAGGGGACCAGGCTAAGACCTGAGGCTCTTTCGTTTAAAATCGGCGGCTTGAATATTGCTGAAGTCTCGATTATGTCAATATCAGCTATGAGCTTTTTTAGTTCAGACCTGAGGCTTTCAGAATATGAACAGGAAGTCGCATCAGATATACTCATACAGATCAGGGCAAAGCTTGGCTTCCTTCAGAGAGTTGGAATGGGATATCTGACGCTTGAGAGGCAGTCGAAATCACTATCAGGCGGAGAGTCTCAGAGAATTAATCTTGCCAATCAGCTTGCGTCGAAACTCACCGGCACGCTCTATGTCCTGGACGAACCTACAGTCGGATTGCATCCGAGAGATATCAGCAGGATTATAGAAATAATAAGGGAGCTGGCTGAACTGGGCAATACAATTATAGTTGTTGAACACGACAAGAATGTCATTGACTCGTCTGACTGGATTGTGGAACTTGGTCCGGGAGGAGGCGCAAACGGAGGGCGTCTTCTGTTTTCAGGTCTGAAGAAAAATTTCCGTAACTCCGGTACACTTACTGCTGTTTGTTTAAATGATAAAGAATATATTCCGGTTCCGAAACACAGAAGAAAAGGTATCGGAGAGACCCTGTCAATAAAAGGCGCTTCAGGACATAATCTAAAGATGATTGACGTGGACATCCCTCTGCAGACAATGATTGCTGTGACAGGAGTGTCCGGCTCAGGAAAAAGTTCGATAGTAAAAGAGACTCTGTACAGGGCCGTAGCAAAGGCTTTTAAAGTAGAATTTGAGACCCCGCTGCCGTTCAGATCTATTGATGGATTTAAATATCTGAAAGGGGTCAGGATAATAGACCAGCAGCCGATCGGAAAGAGTCCGCGTTCCAACCCTGTAACTTATTTAAAGGCGTTTGACTCTATAAGAAAGCTCTTTGCCGAACAGATGCATGCAAAAAATCTTGGATTTGGCCCCGGGCATTTTTCCTTTAACGTTGATGGAGGCCGCTGCGAGACATGCAAGGGAGACGGATTTCAAAAACTGGAGATGTATTTTTTTGAGGACCTGTATATCAGGTGCGAAAAATGTTCAGGAAAGAGGTACAAGCCGGAAGTCCTTGCGGTTACCTATAACGGCAAAAATATACATGAGATTCTGGAATTAACTATTGATGAAGCGCTCAGTTTTTTTCCTGAAGTTCCGGCTTTGACAAAGAAATTGAAGCTAATGTCATCTGTAGGCCTTGGATATCTTAAACTCGGACAGCCGGCAACAACGCTCTCCGGCGGTGAAGCGCAGCGGCTGAAAATATGTTCTGAACTTGGTATTGCCAACCGGAAGAGATATCTTTATGTGCTGGATGAACCAACTGTAGGACTTCATCCTGACGATATAAGGATGCTTCTTGGGGTTCTCAATGACCTTGTGGACGCGGGGAATACCGTTGTTTTGGTTGAGCATAACCTTGATGTCATAAAATGCGCCGACTGGGTTATAGACCTTGGTCCTGACGGCGGTAAATCAGGAGGAAAAGTTGTCGCAAAAGGAAAGCCGGAGCAGATAGTAAAATGCAAAGATTCCTATACGGGCCTTTATTTGAGGGAATATCTTCAATAAATAATAGTTTAAAATTGCTCAAAATGGTTTAAAATAGTTCAAAGTTGAACCATCTTGAACTTTATTGAACTATTTGAACGATGATAAATAAAATGATCCCAAAAGATATCAAAGACAGAGATAAAGTTCTCGCCTTTCTTAAGTCCAAAACAAGAAAGCCTATCAGTATAAAGGAAATAGCAAAGGCTCTCGGTATCTCGAAAAAAGAATCCAGATCGTTAAAACGGGCTTTAAGCTCACTGGTTCGGGAAGGCGATATTTATAAGACACGTTCGGGTCTTTACGGTACTGCTGAAAAGATGAGTCTTATCACCGGGAATTTCGAGGCGCACAGGGACGGTTATGGTTTTGTACTGCCGGATAAGGCCGGGGAGAAAGACCTATTTATACCGCCTCGTAAAACGTCCGGCGCAATGTCAGGTGACCGGGTTGTAGTCCGCATTGAAAGCCCTGCAAAACGGGAAGGCAGGATAATAAAGGTCCTTGAGCGGAGTAGAAAAAAAGTCGTTGGAAAACTGTTTCTTGGAAAACATTTTTATTATGTAAAGCCGAAAAACAGAAAAAATCCGTTTGATATCTCAATTGCTCCGAATAAAATTGCTGACGCTAAAGAGGGAGATACAGTGGTTGTTGAGCTCTTGTCCTATCCCACGGTATCAAGACCGCCTGAGGGTAAAGTCCTGAAGGTGATGCCTGAAGCGGATAGTCCGAAGGTCGAGATCGATCTTGTTATTGAGGACCATTCTCTTCCTCTAAAATTTCCTTCTCCAGTGCTTGCCGAAGCCAGAGGGCTTACGGCGGCAATGAATACAGCGGGTAGAGTCGACTGCCGCGAAATGCTGACAGTAACCATTGATGGAGAGACAGCAAAGGATTTTGACGATGCAGTATCAATAAAGAAAACCCTTGATGGATTTATCCTCTTGGTACATATTGCCGATGTAAGTCATTATGTGTCATGGGAGTCTGCGCTTGATCTTGAAGCCCGCAAAAGAGGTACGAGCGTATATTTTCCCGGAAGGGTGATCCCAATGCTGCCAAAAGGACTTTCCAACGATCTATGCAGTCTGGTACCGAGATCAGACAGGATGACATTTACGGTGGAGATGCGGTTTGGCAGCAAAGGTGAAATGATTAAAAAGGATTTTTATCCAAGCATCATTAACAGTAATGAAAGAATGACATATACTTCGGTTAAGAAAATCCTTGAGGACGGGGACAAACGTGAGAGAAAGAAATACGGACATCTCCTTGAAAGCATTGAATTAATGGAGGAACTGTGCCGGCTGCTGCGCGGGCAAAGCTCAAAAAGGGGCAGTCTTGATTTTGATCTGCCTGAACCGGAAGTACTTCTTGATATTCAGGGCAGGCCTGAGGCAATTATTAAGGCCGAGCGTAATATCGGGCACCTGCTTATTGAATCGTTCATGATAGCCGCAAATGAGGCGGTTGCTTCTTACATTGAATCGCTGGGCATACCGTCAATATACAGAGTTCATGAGAAGCCTGATGCAGACAAGCTTGACGGGTTAAAAAAGATCTTCAGCGCTTTTGGGCTTAAGGTCAAAAGGTCAGGTCCATTAACATTTCATAAAATATTTCAGCAGGCAAAGGGCATAACTGAAGAATCCCTTGTAAACATTCTTCTTTTAAGGTCACTCAAGCAGGCCAAGTATTCCACGGAAAATGTCGGCCATTTCGGCCTTGCCTCAAAGTCATACACTCATTTCACCTCGCCCATCAGGAGATACCCGGACCTTGTTGTTCACAGGATATTGAAAGACTCTGTCAGGGGGAAAAGGATCACTGACAAGAGAAGGAAATATCTTGAAAAACTTCTTCCGGAGATCGCTTTCCACTCTTCTAAAACGGAAAGGGCTGCTGACGGTGCGGAACGTGAAATCATAGATGTTATGCGGGTATGGTTCATGAAGGACAAGGTTGGAAATGAATATGATGGTGTTGTAACTGATATTTCGCCTTATGGTTTAAAAGTGCAGTTAAAGGAGTTCTTTATCAGAGGCTTTCTCAGGGTTGCCAACATGCCGGGTGATTACTACATTTTTAATGAGAAGAACTACAGCCTTGTCGGAAGGCATACTAAAAAGACTTTTTTCATAGGAAAAGAAATAAGGGTAAGGACTGAACATGTTGATGTAGAGGAAAGGGAAATATCTTTTTCGATTGTATAGGCTTCCTGTTTAAGCAATCCCTGGTCTGATGCGCAAGACGGCTTCAAAAATTCATAATGCGGTTTTGATATTTGATTTACTATTTAAGAAGAGTTGGTATTGCTCATAAAGATGAAGGTTGTTTAACAAGGAAATGAGTGTGTGAAACAATCAGCATATAGTATTGTCGCTCATTCTCGTCGAATCGACTCCGAGGTTTTTATCCCGAAGTGCCGGGATAAAAAAAACCGCTCAAATACTATATCCTGCTTGCAGTTTTATATTTTG
>VAPA010962014.1_pt1 | contig 12356 bp, 11 predicted proteins | sample 3395041 | NCBI WGS metagenome assembly VAPA01 (sample SAMN08290432, study PRJNA428436) | hydrothermal vent metagenome | isolation source: Deep-sea hydrothermal vent chimney | place: Indian Ocean: Southwest Indian Ridge | depth 1973 m m
ATAACGGCGAGCCTTGGCTGCATTGTATGATACTTGATAGCTCATGAATCATAGGGCGTGGCTGGCTCGCCTCTGAATTCTTGTATTATTTGACAGGGCCATCTTCTAGCATAAGTTCATGAGTAAAGATATATCAAACCTAATTATTCTTAGGACATATAATCACACCTTAGAGGTTATAGACGTATGACAGTTCGAGTTGGAATCAACGGATTTGGACGGATAGGCCGTGGCTTTCTTCGCGCGGTCTTGGAAACGAAGAAGGGATTTGATATTGTAGCTGCAAACGATCTCACCAGCGAAACGACTCTTGCCCATTTGATGAAATATGATACGGTAATGGGTCGTTTCGATGGTACGGTTGAAGCAGGTAAAGGCAGTATCACGGTGAATGGAGATGAAATCAAAGTACTCTCCGAACGAGACCCAAGTAAACTCCCATGGGGTGAACTAGGGGTCGACATCGTTATTGAGTCAACTGGATTCTTCAGAACAAGAGAAGCAGCTGACAAGCATATCTCAGCAGGAGCCAAAAAGGTCATTCTAAGTGCTCCTGGAAAGGGAGGAGAAATGCTCACTGTTGTCCCAGGGGTCAATGATGATGATTATGACTCGGACAAACATAACGTGATCTCAAATGCATCCTGCACTACGAATTGTCTAGCACCATTGGTCAAAGTCATAGATGAGGCGTTTGGGATTGAGAGAGGACAGATGACCACAATTCACTCCGTGACGAATGACCAAGTCATGTTGGATGGGCCTCACAAAGATTTGAGGCGAGCCCGAGCGGCATGCTGGAATATTATTCCAACTTCAACAGGTGCTGCAACAGCGATAGGATTGGTATATCCACAAGCAAAAGGAAAACTTGATGGAATGGCTTTTAGAGTTCCAGTGATGGATGCTTCCGTTGTTGACATGAATGTTATCGTCGCGAATGATGCAACTTCAGATAGCGTGAATGAGGCGTTCAAGAAAGCATCGAAGACTGGAAGATTGGCTCCATACCTAGCCTATCTAGAAGAGCCCTTAGTGTCTTCGGACTTCATTGGTGACCCCCATTCATGCAGCTTTGACTCACTTCTGACTAAGGTAATCGGGACTGATTTTGTCAAAATTATTGGATGGTACGATAACGAAATGGGCTACAGCCATAGACTTGCAGACCTTGCGGAAGTGATTGGAAAGCAGTTGTAGAAAAACTTGTGAGGAGTTCCTACTTTGATTCAAGGAACTCTCCTCACTTTTTCATCGAACAAGGATTTGTCTTTTGATGAAACCAATAAGCAGAATTGATCCTACAACCAATCAACTCTATTTCAGAGGGATAAGTGTTACCGAGCTTGCTTGCTCCTCAGATTTCGAATCAGTCTTGTACTTACTTGTGCATGGAATTCTTCCTACGACTCAACAAAGAGAACAACTCGTATCCCAGATGAAGGAATTCAGGGGTTTCTACAAAAAAGACATTCAATCACTGAACTCAGTCGTCAAGAATCTTGACACATTGAGAGATAAACACGGACTTGACCTTTTTGAAACACTTCTAACCTTTGTCACAATGTGTCCTATTGTCATTGCAAATCAGTTGGCAAAATCTCAGGATAGGGAAGCTGAAAACGCACAGGATGAATTGGGACATGCTGCAAACTTCCTGTGGATGGTTCGAAGTATTGTGCCGATGCAGACAGATGTGACAGATTTCCAAACTTCTCTCATTTTACACATGGATGACCCAGAGAACCCTTCACTCACTGCACTCCAGCAGAAACTTGATGATGGTGACGTGTCAGATGCATTGCTCGCTGCTCTATCAGAACATATAGGCCCACTTCATCATGGAGCTGGAACTCAAGCAATGATCATGTTTGAGGACATCAAAGAACCTGACAATGTTAGGGAGTACCTCAGGAATCGGTTGAAATCAGGGCAGAAAATCTTTGGACTTGGTCATCGAATCTACAGAGGAATTGATCCTCGTGCTGTTGTCCTCCGAGAGATGCTAGAACGGAGAACAATGAAGACTTGTGATGAATGGCTTCTACACGTTTCAGATGCAGTTGCAAGAGAAGGAAGCGTTCTTCTTTCAGAGCAGAAGGGGATTGATTCGTTCCCCAATATTGATCTCTACAATGCTGTTGTGTATTTCACATTTGGGTTTCCTCCAAAACTGAATACGTCTCTTTTCGCAGTTTCACGTGCCGCTGGGTGGATGGCACATATTTTGGAGTATCTCAAATCTCAATAGCTTCATACTCGGAAACTTAGGGAATAGGTTATATTGTGAAGTTGCACCATAAAATATTGCCAAAGAACCTAGAAAAAGAGTTATTCAAGTGAACAAATCAAGACAGACGACCGAGATGATGGAGTGGTTATCACCATCAACGTCAGACTGTCGACTCTCTTTCATGTCTATGAAATGACGGTTCTCTGGTCTAGTTTTGCTAATTCTCTGTTTAATGATGCTCTACATCTGGAATCTCTTTGCTAGGAGGTAAAAAAATGAAGAATCAAAAGACGATTCAGGCAATTAACGAGAAGATCGAAGACGGTAGTGTACGAGTAGTTACTGCTTCAGAGATGACAGAGATTGTTACTGAGCTTGGCGCAGAAAGAGCTGTCCATGAAGTAGATGTGGTCACCACTGGTACATTTGGTGCTATGTGTTCATCAGGTGTCTGGATGAACTTCGGTCATGCCGAGCCTCCAATAAGAATGACACGCGTATGGTTGAATGATGTCGAGGCATATACAGGCGTTTCAGCAGTAGATGCATTCATCGGGGCCACACAACTGTCAGAGTCATTAGGAATGGAGTACGGTGGAGGCCATGTGATTGAGGACCTAGTCCGCGGGAGGTCTGTCCACTTGCGCGCGGAGTCATATGGTACTGATTGCTATCCAAGAAAGAGTCTCTCAGTTGACATTCGAGCGGATGAGATGAATCAAGCTACAATGTCCAACCCGCGTGTCGGAGCGTTTGGAGCTGTGGCTACAAACTCATCTCAGAGGACAATCTACACATATATGGGGAAACTGCTGCCTGACTTTGGCAATGCAACCTTCTCTGGGGCTGGAGAAATCTCTCCAATCCTGAATGACCCACAATTCCGCACAATAGGTGTCGGAACGCGGATATTCCTTGGAGGAGCTGAAGGATACATCACCGGGAGCGGGACACAACACAGTCCTGATACTGGCCAAGGGACTCTGAGGGTCGAGGGTGATTTGAGGCAGATGTCCTCGGACTTCATCAAGGGTTGTATCCTCACGAGATATGGGGTATCACTTTACGTTGGTCTTGGGGTGCCTATCCCGGTTCTCAACGAAGAGGTTGCCAAGAGCACAGGAGTTTCTAATCGGGAGATTGTGACCAAAGTCATTGATTACAGCGTGCCCTCACGTGCCAGACCCAGACTGGGGAAGGTCTCCTACACGGATCTGAAATCCGGTTCAATCGAGATAGATGGACGAGAAGTCAGGACTGCACCTATTTCAAGCTTCAGAGTGGCAGAAACTGTGGCGAACGAACTGAAGCAACGGATTGCATCGGGTAAGTTCTTCCTAGCAAGGCCAGCCAGATTGTTGTCATCTTCTGGAACCTATCGTCCTATGGTGCAGAGAGAGTTGACGGCCGCCACTTCGGTAACACCTGCGACATTCCAACCTGCAAATGATCAGTTCGTCAATCTGGACAAGGACCGATGTGTTGAATGCGGTCTTTGTGTTTCATTCTGTGAAGCTAGTGTCTTTTCAATTGATGATGACTGGGCATTCGCATTTAATCCAGAGCTCTGTGTGGAGTGTAATCTTTGCGTTGATGTCTGCCCGTTGAGTGCAATCTCACTCAAGAGTTGAGGTGATGTAGGGTGAACAGGTATGCTCTCAGAGTTGATGAAACGATAGCGACACTGGTTATGGATGAGGATTACACTACATTAGTGGAGCAATTTGTAATCGAAGCGAGAAACGAGATTATAGAATATATAGAAGGACATCCAGAATTTGAAACTAGTTTCTCTCCTATCTTTGTATCAAACAGGACTGGTCCAATTATCCAGAGGATGTCCATCTCGAGCCGCAGGACTGGAGTTGGACCTATGGCTTCGGTTGCAGGTTGTATTGCCCAGTATGTTGTAGAGGAGTTGGTTAACATTGGAGTTCGACATGTAATTTTTGAAAATGGTGGAGACATCGCAATGTTTCTGCATCATCCTACAGTTGTGGGAATTTACACGGGTCTTACAAGCAAAATGGGAATCGGTTTTAGAATAACCACAACAGATCAGGTACTTGGACTATGTACTTCATCTGGAACAATTGGACATTCATTGAGTTTTGGAGTTTCAGATGCTGCTACGGTCATTTCGAGAGATGTGGCTCTTGCAGATGCAGCAGCAACTGCACTTGGAAATCAAATCCTTTCTGAAAATCCCGAGACTATTGCGAGCGCAATGAAAGGGATGATGATGGGAGACATAGATGGTCTCATGGTCATCATTGGAGATTGTGTTGGAACCTGCGGAAACCTTCCAGAGATAGTCAGAGCAAATGTTGATTATGCTCTGATATCAAAAGGGTGGGGGGGATGAAACTTGAAGAAACTAAAGGCTGGCATTCTAGGTGCAACAGGAGTCGTTGGACAACAGTTTGTTAGGATTTTGAGTAATCATCCCTACTTCGAGGTCACAGCAGTTACAGGGTCAACAAAGTCCTCTGGTAAAACTTACAATGATGCATCTGATTGGAGTTTCACAAATTTCTTACCTGAAGAAGTCAATAACCTCATTGTACTGGACACCGATGCGAAAGCCCTACTTCGCAATGATATTGACTTGGTGTTTAGTGCGCTTCCAGCGAGTGTAGCATATGACCTAGAGAATCAACTGGCGTCGGCCGGCGTCCCTGTATTCTCAAATGCTAGTGCTCATAGAATGAAGGAATCAGTACCAATTCTCATACCAGAGATTAACCCAAGTCATCTGAACCTAGTTTCATCTCAGCTGTATGATGGGGGCTTCATCGTCACCAACTCAAACTGTTCGACCTCAGGGCTTGTCTTTGGATTGAAACCGCTGATGGATTTTGGAATTGAAGATGTGGTTGTTACTACCTATCAAGCCGTTTCTGGAGCTGGACGAAATGGTGTAGGATCAATGGACATCCTAGGTAATGTCATTCCCTACATCACTAATGAGGAAACCAAGATTGTACAAGAAACCAAAAGAATTCTCGGTAAAAACGAAAATGGGAAGATAGTTCCAGCATCGTTCGATGTCAACGCGAGTTGCGCAAGAGTGCCTGTGTTGAATGGACATCTGGAAAGTGTGGTTGTTCAATTGGAAAGCGAGTTTTCTGTCGATCAGATAATTGAAACCTACAACAGTTTCAGGGGGGAACCCCAAACCCTCGGCCTTCCGACAGCTCCAACAAAACCCATCATTGTCAAGCAAGAACCGGACCGCCCACAACCAACGAGAGACCTCTCGCTTCATGTTGGTGATTTGGGTATGGCTGTGAAAATTGGACGAGTTAGAAAGCATAAGAATCGTCTGAACTTCTTTCTACTTGTACACAATGCGATTCGCGGAGCTGCAGGAGCATCAGTGCTCAATGCAGAGTTTGCTCGCGCAAAGGGGATGCTAGAATGAAGGTAATGAAATTTGGAGGAGGGTGTCTTCGCACTCCAAACAACTTCAGAGATATAGCATCAATTCTCAGAAATGAAATGTCGACACCTATTGTCATTGTCGTTTCGGCAATCAATGGAGTAACAAACAATCTCGAGTTAGCTGCTCAAACTGCACTTGAATCAGATGAACGAATCCCTGAACTAGTAAACGAAGTTCGTGTTATTCATCAGAACTTTGCAGAGAGTACCATTGATGATAAAGGGGTGCTCCTGAGAACCATCGATCAGTTGGAAGGAAAATATCAGAAGCTTGAGCGTCTGCTCTATGATGTGGCATATACTGGAGAGATCAGCGATGCTGTAAGAATCCTAATCATGAGTCAGGGAGAACGACTTGCATCCATCATACTTGCTGCTGTTATGATCAACCAAGGCATACAAGCAAAAGCTTTGGAATCAGACACAATAGGAATTCTAACTGATTCAGTATGTGTTAACGCGACTGCAAACCTAAAAGCAACTAAACTGAATTTGACAGAACAGCTTACTCCTTTACTGCAGAAAGGAATCACACCTGTGATTACTGGTTTCTTTGGTTGCACAGATGATGGAAAGACATCTTCATTTGGTAGAAATGGCTCAGATTATAGTGCAGCTGTTGTAGCGTATGCTATGAATGCAGAGAGTGTGCAGATTTGGAAAGATGTAGATGGCTTTATGTCTGCAGACCCGAGAATCGTTCAGGATTCTATCAGGATTGATACTTTGTCCTATCTTGAGGCTGCAGAGTTATCATACTTTGGTGCGAAGATTCTTCATCCTCGAACCGTTGAGCCGCTAGCTGGTACGAATATCAAGATTTTCATTCGTAACCTCCATTTACCTGAAAATTCGATGACCATAATTCAACCAGAAGGTCATGAAAAAGACGATGTGATCAAGAGTGTGACAGCAAATGATGACATTGCAGTTCTGAGAATCCATGGTGCAGGTGTTGGTTACAAGCCGGGAATCATTGGTGAGATTGGTAAAACACTCTCAGGTGCAAACATCAACATATTCTCAATCTTAACCTCACAGACCTGCATCAACCTCATACTGGATTCCACTGACTCTGGTAAGAGTGTAGATGCCTTGAGGCACCTAGTGGGAGGTGTCATAGAGAGAATCGAGCTGAAGAAGAATGTCTCATTAATCGCAGTTGTGGGTGAAGGTCTCTTGACTACAGAGGGGTTGGCCGCTCGTGTGTTCACGGCAGTTGCTGAGCACGGAATCAATGTGGAGATGTTTGCAGCAGGAGCTTCCGAGGTCGCGTACTACTTCATTGTTGAAAAGTCAGAGAAGAGAACAGCCATTCAAGCAGTACATGAGAAATTCTTTGGAGGTGAGTAAGGGTAACTGACCATCACTCTTTCTTCCAGAATTTACGTATGATACATAAGCAGGGTACTCAATAAGAGAATACGATTCATATTTCTGAGAAGCATGGATACAAATGCCAAGAAAGAGGAGGAAAATACCTGCCAAAATAAAATGGTTCCAGATTTTTTGCGTTCTAGTCATGGTAGTTCTGGTATCGACATGATACTTTATGTTCAGAATCTAGGGATTAATATCCCCTTGTTCAATCTTGTAGCAACCGGGATTGGGATTTTTGGAATGCTTATGGCAATAGGACTAATTACAGGGAAATGTCAACCCAGAAGATATTCAAGCTGGGATGAATTCTGATCAAGATAATCTCGTACTGGGCAAAGTCAAGGATATTCTCATCTTGATAAGAAGACTTTTCAAAAATGGGCGAGGTTTGAAGACTCGGAGAATGCACAATGAAAGCGATCATCAATGCTACAATTCTTTGTCCAGTTCATGGGCTCATCAAGAATGGAACTGTTCTGTTCAATGGAAAAATCAAAGCAATCGGAAAGAATGTCGAAATTCCAAGTGGAACCAAGACAATAGATGCTGAAGGGAAATACGTTGTCCCGGGTATGGTCGATGCTCATACACATCAGGGGCTTTTTGACGGTTCTATCGGCTGGGCCGGTACTGATGGAAACGAGATGACCAAACCCATAACGCCGGAGATGAGGGGTATTGATTCATTCAACCCTGATGAACCCTCTTTGAAGGAGGTCTTATTCGGTGGTGTCACATGTCTGAATACCGGGCCGGGTTCCGGGAATGTAATCTCAGGTGAAGCATTTGTTGTCAAACCCACTGGAGCAGCTGTCGTTGATGAAATGATTGTGAAATCACCTTCAGGATTGAAGGTAGCGTTTGGTGAGAATCCCAAGCGAGTACATGGGGGAGAGAAGAGAACTCCATCAACCAGAATGGGTGTGGCTTCACTTCTACGGAAAGCACTAGTAGATGCGCAGAATCACAAGAGAGAATTACAAGCGTACTTAGAGAAAGCAGAGGAAGCAACGAAGAAAGGGGAAACTCCTCCAAATCCACCAAAGAGAGACCTCGGTCTTGAAACACTCATCAAGGTGATTAATCGCGAAATACCAATTCATGCCCATGCACATAGAGCAGATGATATCGCGACGGTGATTAGAATTGCAAAAGAATTCAGCATCGAAGTGGTACTAATCCATTGCACAGAGGGGCACAAAATAAGAAAAGTGATCGCAAAGTCTGGCTTTCCTGCTGTTATTGGTCCAACCATGTTCTGGACGGGCAAACCAGAAACTCGTGAAAGAGGATTTAGAACTGCTGTTGAGTTGAACAATGCAGGTGTTAAAGTGGCACTTCAAACAGATTCAATAACACCGATGAATTACTTCCCGATTCTACCAATGAATGTCATCAAAGAAGGGATGAACAGGGAAGATGCACTCAAGTGTGTCACGATAAATCCAGCTGAGATACTCAAAATAGATGATCGTGTTGGTTCATTGGAATCTGGAAAGGATGCAGACATTGTCATATGGTCTGGAGACCCATTCGATTTCTACAGTAAGGTCGAGCAAGTATTCATCAATGGCAAGAATATTCCTCTAAAGTAGAGAAAGAATTCAGATATCCCAACCTGCGACAGCAGCAATAGTAGCATTCTGCTCCTCATCAGATAACTTGTGAATCGGAGGTCTGCAAATACCTCCTTTCAGACCAAGATGATCCATAGCTGCTTTGACCACAGGTACGTTGTTTGCTTTACCTCGTCCTTCTCTCAATTCCTCCAATGGTGTAATCATCTTCTGAACCTCCATCGCTTGTGAATAGTCGCCAGCTTTCAGTGAGTCGTACATTTTCTTGGTTACTTTTGGTGCAAAATTACAAAGACCGCTAGTGAACCCTTTAGCACCAGCTAGGTGAAAGAAAGGAGCGAACCTCTCAGCAGTTCCACATGACCACACAATCTTGTGTCCTAGTTTGTGTACAGTTCGTGAAAAATCAACAATACGTCCAAAAGCGTATTTGACTCCAACTAGAGAATCGAACGTCATTAGTTTTTCAAGCACTTCATCCGAGAGTATGGAACCCTTTTTGTATAGGACAACATTCATCCCATTTGCATTTTCAAGAATTGCTCGGTAGTACTTCAACAAACCCTCTTCAGATTTGAAAACGTGCTGAGGATACATCACCATTACCGCAGATGCTCCAAGTTCTTGAGCTCTGCTTAGTTGAGTCAGTGCAGTCTTGATTGAATGACCGATACCACTCATCACAGTTGTCCTCTGACCTACCGATTCAATAGTTGCACTAAGAACTCTTGACCATTCATCTTCAGTAAGGGAATAAAACTCTCCAGTGTTACCGTTTGGAATTATCAGAGGAACATCATGTTTCACAAGATACGAAATATTACTCATGATACCTTCAACATCAATCTCATTGAGGTCAGAGGTGAATGGTGTTACAGTAGTTACAGAATATCCGCTTAGAATCTTTTTGAATTTCTCCTGGTCCATTCAATCACCGCATTCTACTTGCAGTAAGTATGTTGTGACTCATATATCCGACGATGGAAAAATATTACGGAAAATTGGTCACCACGTTAAACTTACTTTCAGGTGAAGCAAAGTCTACCACGAATTCATCAAATGTGCTTGTGCAAGGATTACCAGCAGCCACTTTGATTCTGAATTCAAGATTCTCAGATCCAAATCCTGAAACTTCAGCAACGTAACTATAGACGGTCTCGCCAAGGTAAGGCGCATTACGAGGATTTAACGAACGATGTCTACAAATCGAATCAAATCCTTTACCCTTGCAGTGTGTGCTAAGGAGTTGGGTCATATCCATCATAGAAGTCGCCTCAGAAAGTAGCTTGGCTGCTTCTTGGCGTCTACTCCGACTTGTGCTAATTGGACCACCTGCTTCACGTTCAGCCAGTGATGCGCGACGAAGTATGTCAGCTGTGGGTAAGATTAGATGGTGATTTGTTCGAGTAATCATTTTTGGATCTTGTTCGAGAACAGCTACACCATCACCAATCTCAATTACACCAACACCAATTGGGGATGCAAGTACGAAATTACTCCACTGATATCTATTACCGCTCTCAAGATCTACCTGAACAAGTTCGAAAGCGGCTTCAATGGTCTCAGTCTCTCTAAGAACTCTTTCAAGTAATGAATCGTATGCAGCGTGCTGAGTGACGAGGACTGTAGTGTTACATCCTGCCAAGCCAGATTTATTGAATCCAAACGAAGCACCACAAGGCTCACCATCACCGACATTCACACCTGTGACAAAGAAGACTTCTGAATCAAAAACCACTGAATCTCTAAAACCACCCCAAATCAAATCACGGTTCTTCAGTAAGTAGATTCGATCTCCAACAATCTTTGCTCCAGCAGTACATCCATCGGGCATGCATTAAGAACTGAGGACAGGTTATATCAAGTTTCATAGTCTCTATCATGTGCAATTCTTATTCTGCAGCTGCAAAGTCCGCCACGCGTAGATAGGAGTGATGTTAATGTTCAACATTAAATGCCTGAGTCGTATAGTATTTGTTGAAGATTGTCTTCTATCTATTGAATTCCAATGATTGATGGGGAAGACGTAGCGATTGAAGAACCACATGAAAAACTATCCGTGAAAAGACCGTACTATTTCCAACTTGAAGTATTGAAGGCAATCGCAATCGCATTTGTTGTGATGGACCATAGCTTGACCTGGGAAATCAAGGGAGCGATGGGAAACATATTCTGGGAACGGTTGTCCATCCCATTCTTCCTCATTGTGATGGGCTTCAACTTGGGAGTTTCTTCCAAGTATCGAAATATGAATAGCTTCGAAAACCTCTATTCACTAGACTACTTCAAACGCAAGATCAAGCGGTATATTCTTCCATTCATCATTCTCTATATGGGATCGATAATTCTAGGTGTCACATTCGGTTACATCGATACAAGTGAGTATTTGTTGCTAGGGTTTCTACCATTCTGGGGACCGGGAAATTGGTTCATACCACTTTTGTTTGGTTCTATTATTGTGTTCCCCATTATTTACTGGTTATTCGATAAGCTACCGTTGGTGACTGTTGGATTTTGTTTCTTAAGCGAGCTTATTCTACAGTACATTCTGTCACTCCTATACCCAGCTACCTCATCAGTTTTTGATTCATTCATAATAACAGCAATTAGAGTCAACACTCTATTCTTTTTACCAGCAATAGGGCTCGGACTCTGGTTCTCAAAAGGTTTTAACATAAAGGACAAACGAAATTGGTTCATTTTTCCGTATCTTGGAATTAGCGTCTTCTTCATGTTCGATTACCAGTCAGGCATAATCAGTTCTATTCCAGGAACATTTGGAGAGCTCATATCGGGAATCCAGGAATTCATAATAGGAGACTATACACTCCTCTTCTATGGCTATGCCGCCTTCTTCTTCTTGGTGGCTATGGTCGTAGTGAGTCACACTCCCTCAGGACCAGTTACACGATTTGTTCAACGAATTGGGAGATCAACCTATCATATTCTACTCTTCCAGATTTTTTGGATGTCTATTGTCTATTGGACAACATCGCCAGGAGCAACCATGCATCACTCTATCCCAGATTTCGAGGTCCTTCTAGGATGGACATCACCTTTATTCTACATTCCATTTTACCTGCTCAACCTTGGAGTGTCATTTGCAGGGGGATTGATATGGTATGAGGTGGAGAAACGATTACTTTACAAACAAAAGCCATGAATGAGATGGATAATGCTTCAGCCACAGAGTATTTCAATCGCAAAAGGATAGTTTGCGTATGGCCGTTGATGATGATGTAACGCTAAGAGTAGAGGGACTGAAAGCGTTCTATACTTCCAAAAAAGGTCTGATCAAGGCTGTAAACAATGTAACGTTTAGCATTCGTAAGGGAGAGTCAGTTGGGCTTTTCGGAGAATCAGGTTCAGGTAAGACGAGCGTCGCTTTGGCTGTTCTTGGTGTATTTGATCAACTCTCGAGGTATTATGCCTCAACATCTGCAAATGTAGAAAATAAGAGACTCTGGCAATTAAAGGATGAAGCACGCAAAAAGGGTCTTACATCCAAAGATATGGGAGAGGAACTACCCGGAGTCGATGGTCATGTATGGTTCCAAGGTCAAGATCTCCTGACGCTGGATGAAAAAGAGTATCGCAGGATTCGGGGAAATAAAATCACTTACGTACCACAAGGATCAACGAAGTCACTAAACCCGTACAGCACTATTGAAGAACAGACTGGTGAAGCTCTCTGGGCACATGATGAAGATAGTGTTCTTTAC
>VAPA010281741.1_pt1 | contig 12344 bp, 7 predicted proteins | sample 3395041 | NCBI WGS metagenome assembly VAPA01 (sample SAMN08290432, study PRJNA428436) | hydrothermal vent metagenome | isolation source: Deep-sea hydrothermal vent chimney | place: Indian Ocean: Southwest Indian Ridge | depth 1973 m m
GACGCACCCGAACATTCTGGCTGTTGCCAGCCTGAAAGGCATAGTCGGGATTATTATTGTAAACAAAAGGCAACTACCAGAAGAAACTCTGCAAAAAGCGGGAACTGAAAAGATTACAGTTTTGACAACCCCTCTACCGGCATTTGAGGCAGCAGGTAAAGTTTATCAGCTTCTTAATAAATAATCGGTTCAAACAGTTCAATCAGTTCAAGCTGTTCAAACAGTAATGTTTTGAATGGTTTAAATGGCTTGAACAGTTTAAACTTCTATTTAGAATTCTCGAGCCCTGCAATAAACTAAATGTTAAAAAAATTTAAAGCTGACCTGCACATACACACATGTCTTTCTCCATGTGCAGAACTTCATATGACCCCTTCTGCAATAGTAAAAACATCATCTGAAAAGGGACTTGACATTATAGCTATAACTGACCACAATTCAGCGGAAAACATCATAGCAGCACAGAAGGCTGCTCAAAACACAGGCCTCACGGTCCTTGCAGGAATGGAGGTAGCTTCAGCTGAAGAAGCACATATCCTGGCTATTTTTGATGATATAGAAGGTGCGATGAACCTGCAGTCGGTAGTATATGAAAATCTGCTGCCAGGTAAAAATGATACGATGCGATTTGGGGATCAGATAGTGGTTAACGAAAAGGACAAGGTTTTAAGTTTTAACAGACGGCTGCTGATAGCTGCAACAACCTTACCTTCTAATGATATTGTAAACATTATTCATTCTCTCGGAGGACTCTCCATTGCCTCCCACATTGACAGGGACGCCTTCAGTATAATCTCTCAGCTGGGTTTTATACCTGAGGATTTAAAGTTTGACGCATTAGAGATATCTCCCCTGATAGACAAAGAAACAGCCGAACATTTATTCAAGGATTACAATTTTTTTACATGGTTCTCTTCTTCTGACGCTCACAACTTAGAAAATATAGGTAAAAGGACAACAAGTTTTTTCATAAACGAACCTACAATAGCTGAAATGACTTCTGCCATTAAAAACATTGATGGCAGAAAAGTGGAATGGGAGTAAAACTAAAGTTCAATCAGTTCAAATGTTCAATCAGTTCAAACGGTTTGAACAGCTTAAACTGCTTAAACGGCTTGAACGGTGTTAATTAAAGCTTGGAAGATTTATCATTACATATACTTGACATCGCAGAAAACTCAATAAGGGCTGGAGCTAATAAAATCCAGATAAAAATCATTGAAGATATTAAAAAAAATCTTCTTCTTATAGAAATAGCTGATAACGGCAGAGGCATGGATGAGGATGCAATAAAAATCGCATTTGACCCTTTCTTTACAACAAAAACCACCCGACGGGTAGGACTGGGCGTACCATTACTTGCTCAGGCAGCCAGAGAAAGTAACGGGAACATTTCTATAGTATCAAAAAAAGGGACGGGTACAACTATCACTGCTGATTTCCAGCATAATCATATTGACAGAAAGCCGCTTGGCGATATTGAGAAGACCCTCATAGTGCTGATTGCTTCAAGCCCCGGGGTAGATTTTGTGTTTGAACATAGAAGAAACGAACATACTTACCGTCTCGATACAGCTGAAATCAAGAGACATCTGGAGGGTATCCCGATAAACAGTCCCAAGGCAATAAAATTTATTAAAGATGGTATAAGTAAATGGCTAAATGATACCAAAAGTTTTATGTTAAAATATTAAAAGGACAAAAAACTTAGTTTTAAATTACCGCGCTTAACTCAAAAGGGGACAACATATGGAAAAGAAAAAAGGGAAAATTCTGGTACTGGATGATGATCCTGTTGTAACACTGAGCTGTAAAAGGATTCTTGGTGCTGAAGGTTACAACATATCTACAGTCGAAAAAGGAGAAGATGCCCTCAATAAATTAACCAAGGAAGATTTTGACCTGCTTATTTCCGATGTAAGACTCCCTGATATAAGCGGGATGACTGTTTTAAAAGAAGCTCGCATTATAAAGCCTCAAACAGATGTAGTCATCATCACAGGCTATCCCACACTTGAAGATGCCAAAGAATCAACAAGGCTTGGAGCACAACAATACATTGAAAAGCCCTTTACCCCTGATTTCATGCTTAATGTTGCAAAAAAGGTTTTTGATAAGAGGGGATGGATACTCAGAAAGGCTTTTATTGACGAATTTAGAGACTATGTTGTTCCTTTGCGGGATAAAGAAAACCCTGTTATCTTTTATAAGGAAGGCACGTGGGCCCGACCAGCCAAGAACGAATTATGGGAAATAGGATGTGACCTTAGATACTGGTTTTTAACCGGCAATCTCATGTACGTTGAGTTTATAAAAAACATAAAAAAACTCAACGCTGGCGAACCCTTTGCAAGGATTTTTACAAGTGCAGGCCAGAGCAATGACCTTTTGTCCCCTATGAATGCAGATCTCAGGGAAATTAACACAAAAGCCAATGATGTTATGGCAGCTTTAATAAGTGATCATCTCTCTGAAGGCTGGCTGTTATGGTTGGCAAAGGTATTCCCTTTAATTACAGAATAAATCTGAAATCTAATTTCTTTAAAAAAAATAAAATACCAGGAACGGTAAAGGCTTTAAAGGGTACGGGCCTGCCTTCTCTATGAGTCGTAGACCGGTAGGCAGGGATTCAACCAGACCGCGAAACTCGTTATAAGTTATCAGTCTACGACTCGTAGAGTTGTTCGAATAACGAATAACGTATCAACTGAATTTATCAGAATTCAATGCTAATAAATTAAGGGGAAGGCATGGCAGATGATATCAAAATCTTAGTTGTGGATGATGAGCGTATAGTAATCAGGAGCGCTGAGATGGTACTTTCGGCTGAAGGCTATGATATCGAGGGGGCTTCAAGTGGAAAAGAGGCAATATTAAAAATGGAGCAAAATTCATACGACCTTGTTCTTACTGACCTTAAAATGCCAGAGATGGACGGAATTACCCTGATAAAATGGCTGAAGCAGGAGAGACCAGATATAGGAGTAGTAATAATAACAGGGTATCCATCACAGGACACCATAAAAGAGGCCCTTGAATTAGGTATTATCGACTATGTGCCAAAACCCTTTACTCCAGCAGTTCTGACAGACGTAACAAACAGGGCTGTACAGTGGATAAAGAAAAAGGCTCTGGTTGAGGAAAAACCCAAAAAAGAATTTCCTCCCTCAATGCTTAATGAAATAGACAGCGTTATAACTCAATTCAGAAATAAACCGGGTAATTCAATACCTGTGCTGCAGCGCTGCCAGGAGATAGTAGGCTATCTTCCTCCCGTTGTGCAGAAACGTATAGCAAGGGGCTTAAATATTTCTGCAGCTGAGATTCACAGCATTGTCTCATTCTACTCATTCTTTACAATGAAGCCAAGGGGCGACCACAACATCAGAGTATGCCTCGGTACTGCCTGCTATGTGAAGAGAGTTGAAAAGACCATAGCCAAAATCAAAGAACATTTAAAGATAGATGTTGGCGATGTAACGGAAGACAAAAAATTCTCTCTGGAAACTGTCCGCTGTCTCGGTGCTTGTGGATTGGCGCCTGTTATGGTTATAGACGATGAAACGTTTGGCACAATAAGTCCGAAAAAAGTAACGGATATCCTTAACCAGTATTAAAAAAGGGGATACAACATGGCAAGATTAACAATTGATGACTTAAAAAAAATAAAGGAAAAACAACATGCAACCTTTACCCTCAGAGAAGGCGGCTACAGGGCAAAAGTCACAGTTCATATGGGTACGTGCGGAATTGCTGCAGGTGCAAGGAATATTATGACTGCCATAATGGATGAAATAGCACAGGCAAATATCGAAGATGTAATCGTTACAACATCAGGATGTGCCGGCCTCTGCGCCCGTGAACCTATGGTAACAATAGAGATACTAGGTAAACCACCTGTAAAATACGGCGACCTGACAGAGGAAAAGATTAAAGAAATATTCAAGGAACACGTTGTAAACGGCAATCCCGTAGAAAAATTCGCATTAGTCATTGGAAGTGAAACAACATATTGAAATACAGTTATCAGTTGCTCGTTATTCGTTATTGGACTAAAAGCTAAAAAAATGAATACTGCTTTAATTTTTGGATTTTAAGGGAAAAATATGGAAAAATATCGTGCAAATTTATTGATGTGTGCGGGAACTGGTTGTGTTGCATGCGGAACTCCAAAGGTAAAAACTGCCTTAGAAGAAGAACTGAAAAAGAGGGGGCTTGCTGATGAAATAAAATTAGTTCTCACAGGTTGTAATGGTTTCTGTGCCGAAGGTCCTGTCATGCTGGTTTACCCTGAAGAAATCTTTTACCAGAAATTGACCGTGGAAGAAATCCCGAAGTTAGTTGAAGAACATTTCTTAAAAGGAAGACCTTACGAGAAATTAATGTTCAAAGAGCCAGAGAAGAAACTGGCTATCCCCTTGATGAATGACATACCTTTCTTCAAACATCAGGTGCTCAGGGTTCTCAGGAATAAAGGGCTTATAGATCCTGAAATCCTTGATGAATACATTGCAAGAGACGGGTACATGGCTGCTGCCACAGCCCTTAAGATGACCTCAGAAGAAATAATAAAGGTTGTAAAAGACTCAGGCCTCAGAGGACGCGGCGGTGCAGGGTTTCCAACTGGTTTAAAATGGGAATTTGCCTCAAAGTCAAAGGCAGACCTGAAATATATGCTGTGTAACGGGGATGAAGGAGACCCTGGAGCCTTTATGGACAGGTCAGTCATGGAAGCAGACCCGCATTCAGTAATCGAAGGGATGATGATAGGTGCAAAAGCCATTGGCGCAAGCAAAGGAATAATATACGTAAGGGCTGAATACCCACTTGCTGTAAAACGTCTCCAGATAGCTATAGATGCATGTCTCGAGTCAGGACTGCTCGGGGAAAACATTCTTGACAGTAGTTTCAATTTCGACCTTGAGATATACCAGGGAGCAGGCGCATTCGTATGCGGAGAAGAAACAGCCCTTATGCGTTCTATTGAAGGAAAACGCGGTATGCCAAGACCCCGACCGCCCTTTCCTGCCCACAAAGGACTCTGGGACAAGCCATCGGTTCTGAACAATGTTGAGACCCTGGCACAGATACCTCCGATTATTCTAAATGGCGCTGAGTGGTACAGGGCTTTAGGTACAGAGAAGAGTCCCGGGACAAAGGTATTTGCAATTACAGGTTCTATAAAAAATGTCGGCCTTGTCGAAGTGCCGATGGGAACCCCGCTTAAAAGAATAATCTATGATATCGGCGGCGGGATGAGCAAGAAAAAGAAAAAGTTCAAGGCCGTACAGATGGGAGGACCGTCAGGCGGCTGTATCCCCGAAAATCTGCTTGATATACCGGTCACTTACGAGGATATTGTTAAAACAGGCGCTATCATGGGTTCAGGCGGTATGGTTGTTATGGATGAAGATACCTGTATGGTAAGCACAGCAAAATTCTTCCTTGATTTTACTGCTGACGAATCCTGCGGCAAGTGTCCACCATGCAGGATTGGTACAAAAGTAATGCACGATATGCTCATTGATATCACTGAGGGCCGCGGCAAAGCGGGTGATATAGAGACTCTCCAGGACATTGCCCCGGACATTATTGCAACATCTTTGTGTGGTCTTGGTCAGACAGCTCCAAACCCTGTATTGACCACCATAAAATATTTCAGGCATGAATACGAATCACACATAAAGGACCGCTGGTGTAAGGCTGGTGTCTGCAGTGACCTCTGCACATTTTTTGTAGATGAGAAGCTCTGTAAAGGATGCGGCGCCTGCCTGAGGGGATGCCCTTCAAATGCTATTATCGGCGAGAAGAAAAAGCCCCATAAGATTATTCAGGAAGCATGTATTCACTGCAGGAGCTGTTATGATGCCTGCAAGTTTGGCTCGATAAAGGTACTGCCTGCTTCTGCCCGTGAAGGTGAAATTGTAGAAACCGCGGCGCCAAAATCGTAGACATCCTGTGATGTCTGATATAAAAAGAAAGAACATTTTGCCAGGAGTGAGAGACTATGATAGAGCTGACCATAAATGACAAAAAAATTAAAGCAGAAAAGGGCAGCACCATTCTTCAGGCTGCGCTGAAAAATAGTATAAAGATATCTAATTTCTGCTATGACAAAAGGCTCAAGCCATATGGGTCCTGCAGAATGTGCCTTGTTGAGGTAGAAGGTCAGAGACGGCTTTTTGCTGCATGTTCAAGCCCTGCTGAAGATGGAATGATAATAAAGACAGATACGCCTAAATTAAGGAAGCTTCGCCAGACAGTATTAGAGCTTCTTTTAATTCACCATCCTCTTGACTGTCCTGTGTGTGACAAAGCAGGCGAGTGCGACCTTCAGGACTTAGCGTATGAATATGGCAAACCTGAAGGCAGATTTATAAGGCACAGAAAAGAGGCGCCGCCTGATGTCAGGGGACCATTAATAGAGCTTACATCCAACCGATGCATCCTCTGCGGTAAATGTGTAAGGCTATGTTCAGAACATCAGGGCAGAGGAGCCCTGGGTTTAATCGGCAGAGGATTCAACACAGTGGTGCAACCTGCCTTTGGTGAAATACTTGAGTGTGATTATTGTGGTCAGTGCATTGACATCTGCCCGACAGGAGCTCTCCTGAGCAAGCCTTCTAAATTCAAGGCACGTGCATGGTTTCTTGAAGAAAAAGACACAATATGTCCATTCTGCGGTTGTGGCTGCACGCTCACCTTAGGCATAAGAGAAGGACAGATTCTGAGGTCAAGGGGAAAAGAAGACTCAGGCGTCAGCGAAGGAAATCTGTGCGGAAGAGGCAGATTTGGTTTTGATTACATATACAGTGAAAATCGTCTCAAAACACCCCTCATAAAAAAGGGTGATGAATTTAAAAGTGTATCATGGGATGAGGCATTAACCTATATTGCCAAAAACCTTCAGGTTATTATAAAAGCTCACGGGCCAGACTCAGTAGGAGCAATTGGCTCACCAAGATGTACCAATGAAGAAAACTACATCCTGCAGAAATTCATGAGAAATATTATTGGCTCTGATAATATTGACTCATCTGCTGCCTTTGGCTATGCCGCTGTTGAGAAGGCATGGGAAACAGCATTTGGCCAAAAAAACCACTCTATAGACCTGAAATTTCCGCTCGGTAAAGAAGTCATCTTAATCCTTGAATCAGACCTGAGTATAACTCACCCTGTTTTTGGGCTTAACATTCTCCAGGCAAAAAGAGAAGGTTCACAGCTTATTGTTGCAGATTCAAGGCAGACAAAGTTATCAAGACACAGCTCACAGTGGCTTAAGATGAGACACGGAACAAGTGTCGCATTTTTAAATGGAATAATGAAAATAATAATAGACAAGGGCATTTTTGATAAAGATGCTGTATCCGGGATTTCAGGGTTCTCATCGTTTCAACAAATATTAAAAGATTACACACCTGAGAAAGTTTCTGAGATTACCGGGATAACCAAAGAAGAGCTTATCACTACTGCAGAAACATTTGCCAGGGCTAAAAGCAGAATGCTTTCTCTTTCGCTCGGTGTCTCAGAAAATACCAAAGGTTTAGACACAGTGCTGGCTGCTGCAAATCTGGTTATTCTGCTTGGTGACGATGTTCAGGCACTCCAAATTCCAGCAGAGTACTCAAACACCTACGGTCTTTATAAAGCAGGAGTAAGGCCCCTTACACAATCACCGGGAAAAGGTATCTTAGACATGCTCTACAATGAAGAAGTCCCGCTTAATTCCCTTTATATCATGGGAGAAGACCCGGTTATCACCTTCCCTAACAGCTCAAGGATAATCAACAGGTTAAAGTCGTTAGACCTTCTGATTGTACAGGATATTGCGCTCACAGAAACTGCAAAACTTGCCCACGTGGTCCTGCCGGCTGCAAGTTGGGCAGAAAAGGACGGCTCTATCACCAATGCCGAGGGGATTACACAGAAGGTATACAAAACTGTTGATCCAGCCGGCCAGTCACTGCCAGACTGGCAGATATTGAGAAACCTCGCACTGTCAATTGGAAAAGACCTGGGCGTCAGAAATCTTCATGATATTACTGATGAGATAAAAAATCTTCGTCAATCGTCAATCGTCAATCGTCAGTCGTCAATTGGTAAGAGAATTTTCAGCCCCATTAAATATACGCTGCAAGTTGAGGAGCCTGATTCAGAGTTCCCGCTAAACCTTGTTGTCAGAGATATACTCCAGCACTCAGGCAGCATGACAACAAGGTCTAAATCACTTGACCTTGTTGTCTCTGAGGCTCTACTTGAAATAAATGAGGAAGACGCCAAGAAATACAGCATCATGGACAACAGCCATATCAAGGTAAGCTCAAAGCTGGGGACAGTATATCTAAAAGCCTGGCTCTCTGAAGATGTTCCTGAGGGTACAGTATTTGTGCCTGCACATTTCCCTTATGCAAATATCAATTCGCTTATTCGCATACCCTCAAACGGCGATTCTGCGATTAGTGCAGTAAAGATTGAAGCAGTAAAGTAGACTCTGTTAGTTCGCCTTGGCGAATCCTTCGAAGACGCTGCCTATAGCGGAACTCTTATCTTCAAACACAATCTCTATGCAATAGGCAGGTATTAATAAAGTGTGAAATAATAATATCTGCTTTCCCATATTTTGAGAAGGTCATCCATCATTAATCTAATGTCAGATACATCAGCAGTTGTAATAAAAAGCAGGGAATTAATTGCCTTTCTTATATCTTTAATGTTCTTTTCAACATCCTTTTCTGAATCTATAGTTCTATTTAGAACATTATTTATGTCCTTTACTGCATTATTACGCTTACTCTTTTCACTCCCTGATACTGAAAGAGCATTTAAAGCACTAATAACGTCGCCTGCCATATCATCGGCATTCTTATCAATAGTAATATCCAGACTAAGATTCTGATAAAAATTATAGGTTTCACCTTCAAGATAACCCACCTCTGTCTGAAGTGTATACGTGCCGGCAATGTCAGGTGCAAGGGCATAATAGAGGATTGTCTCTGTTTCATCAGGTTCAAGGTGTATATCCATTACCCACGGGTTTTCTGTTATCCACTGTCTGGTTACCGGATTATAGAGTCTGAGTTCTGCCGGATATGTCTCTGTTATCCTGAGGTCAAAGGCATCGCCGAGATTTTTGATTTTAATCTCAACAGGAACGAGCTGATTAGAATAGTAAGCACTTGTATCCAGAGGATTATGGATATGATTTAAGGAGTTTTCGAGCAAGGTCTTAAACTGGGTATAGTTCTGGCTGCTTAAACCCAGGTCAAAGGCATAGAATAGGACATCCCCAAGACCATAATTGTGCCTGATTATACCCGGATAATTATTAATACCTTTCTTTGAAGTCTCAACAACCCAGCCAATGTTTTCCTCAGGATTCAGGACTTCAACCTTTAATGCCCTTCCATAGCTCTGGAATGTCTCTGCTCCGGATATCTCACTCTCTATAAGCTCTATAGGATAGTCTTTGTCAGAAAGATATCCTGTAAATTTTATTCCAAAGACTTCTTCATCAAGGTTTTGCCTGTTGAAGAGAGAGGATATAAGCCCGTTTCCAGAATAAACCTGTTCTCTTAGCTCTTCTGCAAAATGGTCTTCCATTGGATTATGGTCTCCAAGAATAAGAAAATCTGTATAATAAGGATTTCTGAGTTCAGTTTGAAAGTCTTTTTTATCAAGAACTATATAATAAGATACTCCTGCCTCATTCAATGCATTCTCTATAAGTGTCTGATCTACACAGTCCTTCTGTTCACTGTCTTTAATGCATAGGTAGTTCAGCCAGACAAGAACATTCTTTACATCAGGGATTGTCTTTGTCATTTCTAACTCAGGGCCTGCCTTAGGAAGTACCTCAAAGACTGCACTATCAAGACTCAGCGTTTCATCTGCTATAAGAACCTGTAAAATAGTTAAGTAAATGCCAGGCTCAAGCCCATTAGTCACATACTCATCAATATAGGTTGCTGTGGTATTTATAGAAAGAGCGACCTGATGCTGGAAAGTAGAGAGCACATCCTCTGTATCAGGGTTTACCACTAAGACCTGTACAGTCATATCTGGGATATCACTATTGCCGGTGTTTGTTACATTATAATCCAGGGTTACACTCTCTCCTGACTCTACACTGGCGGGTGACACAGTAAGGCTTCCTATAATATTCTTTCCTACAACAGGTGTATCTGTTATCTCAAAAGCGGCTGAAGATGTACTCAGTGCTTCTCCATTATATATAACCTCAAGAGTTGCATTATATGTCCCCGGAGGATTCTGGCCTGTATCCCAGTAAGTATTGGACTCTGTAAGCTGGCCAAGGGTGAGAACTGGTTTAACATTAGTTTCTGTGTAAAACTCTGTTCCTTGGCTATCTGTGATGGTTACTGTGGCTGTAAGATTCTCAAGGATAGTGTTTTTACTCATGCTTGTTACGGTTTTGCTTACGGTCACAGTCTCATTGGCAGTATAGGAAAGCTTATCTGTCACAACCTTTGAGTCAACTCTTATGTCAGGAAGTATTTCAAAAGATGTATAGTCTTCTACTATAACTCCTTGTCCTTCTGAGAGAGTGACATGAACCTTATAATTCCCAGACAGGGTACTGCCAGTGTTCCAGGTAAACTGATAAAGTGCGCTTTCTATCTTCTCAGGCACACCCATAGTTGATATAACTTCAGGGTTGATTCTTGATGCACTCACAGCTGTTGCGTAATAAGTATCTGTTGGAATATTAACAGGAAGTTTGAATGTTCCGTTACCATTTCCTTCAAAATAAAATAATTCACTTGGATAGTACTGAGCTGCAATCACATCTTGATTTCCGTCTCCATTGAAATCAGCAGCATCATAGGCAGTCCTTTGGCTTGTTTTAAGGGAAGGCACATTTTCCACAGGTTTAAAGTCTCTTCCTGCCATCCCTCTGAGAATATAGCCATTGCCTTGATAATCATCATTTGCAATTATGTCTGTATACCCATCATTATCAAAATCTGCTGCAGCTACTCCATACAAGTTTCTTCCAATATCTCCTATGTCCACAGGCTTTTCAAATGTCCCGTTACCATTTCCATAATAAATCGAAACTACGCCAAAAAGGTTCCCAACTACAAGGTCAATATTACCATCCTTATCAAAGTCAGCAGATGCCTTTCCTCTAAAATACACGTCCGTATTATCAGTCATTTTAGATTGGTTAAACGTACCATCACCGTTTCCTAAAAAGAGATAAAGGTCGAAGTACAACATATTCAGGATAAAATCCTGATTTCCGTCATTATTGTAATCCGCTGAGGTTATAGCTTGCAGTCTGGTGCCGGATTCTATATTCCCTATTGTTTCTTTTGGCAGGAAAGTGTCTGTTCCGTCTGCTTTATTTTGATAATAATAGATATTGCCATAGCCATCACCTGATATTATGTCAGGAAAGCTGTCATTATTAAAATCTTTAAGCACAATTCCATTTAACATGGATACAGATATATTATCAACAAGCGCGTCGTCCCCAAATGTTCCGTCACCATTGCTCGTTACTGTATAGAAATCGCCCACGTAACCTGAGAAGGCTATAAGCCTTCCCTTCTCAGGAATATCTGTATTTACAGAAAGTGGTTTTGGCCCGTTTTCTGTTGCATCAAAATATAAATAGAAGTATCTTGTATTGTTCGCAGGCGTTGTACCGTCTATAAGCCAGAGAAGTCTGCCTGATGGGTTAGTTACTATATCAAATCCATTGTCTTTGTCAAATCTTGCCTTCTTTTCTCCTATAAAATTGCCTGCGCTATCAAATTCAAGAACCCTGACAGAGTTGATATCGATTGTCTTATCTGTTAAACCTGAAGATAAAAACAGGTCATTGAAGTTTATATATGTAAGGGCAATGGCGTCCTTCATGTCCGTTGATTTAGTGATTGTTATTGGCGCTCTGTATTTCCAGCCTTCTATCCCTAAAGGTTTAATATCATTTACTGTAAATGTTGCTACATGGGCAATCTGATTTCCTGAAGTGTCTTTTATGTAAACGTTTCCTGTACCTGACCAGGGAAGTATACTTTCGTTCTTTATATACACATTAATCCCTACATCAGATTGCGCCTGATACTGGGCCTTGTCTGTTACAACATCCAGAAAAAGCTTGTTTCGATTAACCCTAAGCTGTTTAACTGCTATATTATTGTCCTCAATAAGTTCATCAATAATATTTTCTGGGTCAATAACAATATAGAGGTCACTGACATCCATAACACCAATAGTATCAAGAGTAAAATCAAGTGTGATTTCACTGTGGAGAGTAAGTATCTGCTTTATTGTCGTACTTTCCAAGAGTAAACCCCCATTGTCAGGGTTCCCAA
>VAPA010041798.1_pt1 | contig 12324 bp, 10 predicted proteins | sample 3395041 | NCBI WGS metagenome assembly VAPA01 (sample SAMN08290432, study PRJNA428436) | hydrothermal vent metagenome | isolation source: Deep-sea hydrothermal vent chimney | place: Indian Ocean: Southwest Indian Ridge | depth 1973 m m
AATCGTTCCGGTCAAAAAGAACGGTGAGCCACTTACCGAGGAGGAGTTCAACTCCCTTGATGAAGCGACAAGGAGGAAGATAGAAGAGATCGGCAAACTGCTTCAGGAAAAACTTGATGATCTGGTAAGGACCTTGAGGGAAGGTGAAAAGCTCGTTAAGGAACTTCTCAGGAGGCTTGAAAGAGAGGCTGCTATATCCGTGCTCGGCCACCTGATAGATGATTTAAAAGAGAAGTGCAAGGGTAATGAAAAGATTATCGTCTATCTCGATGCTGTGAAGGAGGATATACTTGATAACCTTGATGGTTTTAAGTCGCCTTCAGAAGAGGCAGCTCCACCTCCGCTTCCGTTTATGAAGGTGCCGAAACAGGAGCCGAATTTTACAAAGTATTCAGTAAATGCAATTGTTAACAACGGTGCCCGGAAGGGTGCTCCGTGTGTATTTGAGAGCAATCCTACATATTATAATCTCTTTGGCCGTATTGAACACAAATTCCAGTATGGTGTGGCTGTGACCGATTTCTCGATGATCAAGGCCGGCTCTCTTCACAAGGCCAACGGGGGTTACCTGGTAATAAATGCCCTGGACCTTTTGAGAAACCTTTTCTCCTATGATGCCATGAAGAGGGCGATAAGGAACCGTGAGTTGAAGATCGAGGATATCTGGGAGCAGTACCGTCTCATAACAACGGCGATGTTAAAACCGGAGCCTGTTCCACTTGATGTGAAGGTTGTGCTGATAGGTAATCCGTATATTTATTACATGCTTTACAATCTTGACGAGGAATACAGGGAACTGTTCAAGGTGAAGGCGGATTTCGACAACCGGATGGACCGGACAGGGGAGAACATACTTAAGTACGCAACCTTTGTTGCAACCAAGTCAAAGGATGAATCACTCATGTCCTTTGACCCTTCCGGAGTGGCGAGGATAGTCGAGTTCGGTTCAAGATTAGCGGAGCATCAGGAAAAACTCTCTTCGAAGTTCAGTGATATATCGGACCTGATAAGGGAGGCCCATTACTGGGCGAAAAAGGAGGGGGCCGAGGCTGTTGCCGGGGTGCATGTGGAAAAGGCCCTCAATGAGAAGATATATCGTCATAACAGGATTGAAGACAGGTTGAGGGAGTTGATGGCTGAGGGAACCCTGATTGTCGAGACTTCAGGTGAAAGAGTGGGTCAGATAAACGGCCTTGCAGTGATGAGCCTTGGAGATTACAGTTTTGGCAAGCCTTCGAGGATTACGACAACAGTGTATACGGGAAAGGCAGGAGTGATTAATATTGAGAGGGAGACGAAGCTTTCGGGAAAGATACACGAAAAGGCCATCCTCATACTTTCAAACTACCTTGGCAGGATGTATGCGATAAAAAAACCCATAAGTCTCTCGGCATCGATTACATTCGAGCAGCTTTACGGCATGATAGAAGGAGACAGCGCCACCTGTGCTGAACTGTATTCACTCTTGAGCGCTATCTCGGGTGTGCCCATCAAGCAGAATACGGCTATAACAGGATCGATGGATCAGAATGGCAATATTCAGCCTATCGGAGGTGTGAACGAAAAGATCGAGGGGTTTTTTGAACTCTGCCGCCTGAGGGGACTTGACAGGACATACGGTGTAATCATCCCTGAAAAGAATGTGAAGAATCTGATGCTCCGAAGGGAAGTCCTCGAAGCAGTAAAGGATGGAAGGTTCCATATTTACCCGATTGAACGCGTGGAGGAGGGGATTGAGATACTTATGGGCGTGCCTGCCGGTGAGCTTAAGTCTGACGGGACATATCCTGAGGGAACACTGAACTACCTTGTGCAAAAGAGGTTGACGGAGATAAGAGAGGCTTTGAAGGAGAAGAAGGGGGAGAAGAATAACAACAATGGGGAGGACGGTAAGGGCGGGGAATGAGGAATGTCCTGTGGCTTTTGCAGATGGGCCTTCTGTATGCCGTAACCCTTCCTATAGGTATAATGCCTTTACGGTTGGCGCTCCGGGTGGGGTCCCTGATTGGGCTTGCGGCTTATTCTATATGGGGGAGCAGGAGAAGAATAGCTCTTGATAACATCAGCCATGCCATCCGGGCGGGATTCATTGACAACAGCGTTTCTGCGGCTGAGTTAACAAAAGAGCATTTCAGAAACCTCGGGATGTACGCTGCTGAAATAGTCAGGATTTACCATGGATTCGGCAGCAAGATACTGGATAAAATAGAGGTTGAGGGGATTGATAATTATAAGAGGGCGAGGGAGAAGGGAAAGGGTATCCTCCTGATTACAGGCCACTGTGGTAATTGGGAACTCCTTGCAGTTGCCGTTTCCTGTAAGGTCTCTCCTGTCGGAGCTGTGGCAAGACCCATAAACAATCCATATTTAAATAGCCTCATCGAGAGGGTCAGAAAGAGATACGGCAACTCGGTGATATACAAAAAGGGTGCGCTCAGGGCCATAATCTCTCGGATCAGGAAGGGTGGTACAGTGGGAATACTCATTGACCAGAGTGTCCTGCCCGCCGAGGGTGTTGTGGTTGAATTCCTTGGCAGGCCTGCCTGGGCAATCAAGTCACCGAGCCTTATTGCAAGGAAGACCGGGGCTCCGGTTGTGCCGGTTTTTATAAAACGGATGGATAACGGGGGGCACCTGGTGAAAATATATCCCGAGGTAGAACTCTCCGATGCAGAAGACCTTGAAAGGGCAGTCCTTGAGGATACGAAGAGGTTTACCTCTTTTGTTGAAAGATATGTAATGGAGAATCCTGCTGAGTGGCTCTGGATTCACCGCAGGTGGAAGAGGGTTTAATATATTGACCTGAACCTGCCCGTGCTGCTGTCAAAGAGAATGGTGTCGACAACTTTCCCCTTGTCCGTTACTTTTGCCTTTATAAACCTTCCGTTTATCTCTTCTATCTCCACATCAAGCCCTTTCTTGTTGTAATAATCTCTTATTGCCCTCTCTGCTTTTTCCGGACTCGTCTGTATTTTACAGATGCCGTAAGTGCTGCACAGGGAGCAGAAATCGCCATAGGGCGTTACAGGCTGTTCCTTTTGCTGTGCAGATTGTTGTGCAGATTGCTGTGCAAAAGTTGAAGGCGCTGTCAGCATAAATAAAATCATTGCCAACGCTGCTGAGTATTTTATTTTACTTATCATCATTTCCAAAGTTTTGTTTTCTTGTCTTTCTCTGTGACCTCAGTGTTCTCTGTGGTTAGAATTTAAAGTCTTTACCCTCAGTTTCAAGGATAAGACAAAAAGATGAAGAAATTATGAAAACCGTCTGCCGTATATCTTCAGAATATGACGGTAAACCGTGAACCGATATCCGGTGTGCTCTCTACCTCAATCCTTCCACCTATCACCTCTGTCAGCTCCGTCACAATGGCAAGACCGAGTCCCCTGCCACCTGAATCTTTTCCCTTGTAAAACCGTTCAAATACTTTTGAAATATTTCCGGGTGTAATACCTTTTCCTGAATCTTCAACCGTAATCTGAAATCCTGTAGTCCCCCCGTCTTTTTTATATTTATTCCATCTTACGGTAATCCCTCCGCTGTGTGTGAATTTACAGGCGTTTGTGAGGAGGTTTTTCAGTATGATATGCAGTTTTTCAGGATAGGTTTTTACCGTGACAGGAGGTCCCTCCGTCCTTATAAAGAGTCCCTTTTCTTCTATCATCTTGGTCATTCCACTCGTAATTGTTTCGATAAACTCCTTTAGGTCAAGCTCCGTCAGGGTGCCTTTCTTGAAGAAACTTGCCTCAGCCCTTGTTATATCCTCTATCCCTTCCACGAGGGAGATGAGTCTCTGGATTTCAGAGGTTATATTATTTATTACCGTATGAGTATCCGTGATTATTCCGTCCTCAATAGCTTCGAGGTTTACCTTGATAATCGTCAGCGGTGTTCTCAATTCATGGGCTACGTTGGAGGTAAGGTGCTTTCTGAGGGCATCCTCTCTCCTCAGGGCCTCTGCCATATAATTAAATGTATCTGTAAGCCTGTCCATCTCGTCATGGCATTTCAATGCGCTGTAAAGACTTCCGAAGGGTCGGTGTAATGGGGGTATCTTTACCGAGAGGTCTCCTTTTGCTATATTTTCCGCTGCAGCGTTCAATCGTCTTACCGGTGTGGCAAGGTAGATGGTGAAGAGTATGGAAAGAAAGATTGCTCCGCTACCTGATATCAGGAATGAGCTGATGAGAAACTCTTTCCCCCTGTTTCTGAAGATATCTTCCTTGAGGGCAATAGCCCCGAGTCTTTTAAGTGGTCTGATATAGAGTTTTCCGATCTCTCTGCCCTTGACATAGAGGGGATACCAGGCATATTCACCCTCACCGATGGGCAACTTCAGGAGGGAAAGCATCCGCTTGAACATGTTTGGATTCAGAGACAGGAGGACATCTGTTGAGGAGAGAAGTTGCTTTCCGGAGGTATCCTCAACATAGGTTTCGAAGCCGAGCATTAAACCCCAGTGAAGCGCCATGTCGAGATGTTCCATATCCCACTGATTATTTAAATAACTCCCTTCAATTGAGGCCAGGACCCAGTATGTCTGGTCTTCTCTTGTTCCCCTTACGAACTCATCGAAATCTTTCAGGGTAAGCCGTTCAAATACAACGTTGGAAAGGAGGGCAAGAAATATTATAAGTATAAATGATAGAAATAATTTAGTCCTCATCTGGTAAGCCGATAAATCTGTAACCTACTCCGTAAACCGTTTTTATGTAAAGAGGGTTTCTTGGATCGTCTTCGATCTTGTGACGGATGTTTTTAATGTGTGCATCGACCGTCCTGTCATAACCTTCAAAATCGTAGCCGAGAATTGCGTTTACAAGTTGAACTCTTGTGAAGACCTGTCCGGGACGTTCGGCGAGGTTGATAAGGAGTTTGAACTCAGTCGGGGTAAAGACTACCACAGAGCCGTTTTTTATGACCTCATAACGTAAGGCATCAATTATAAGGTTACCATTATTAAAGCTCACCTTCTTTTTTAACCCTTTGGTCCTTCGCAGGAGTGCCTTGACCCTTGCAACGAGTTCCCGCGGGCTGAAGGGTTTTACCACATAGTCATCAGCTCCGATACCGAGCCCTTTTATCCGCTCTTCCTCTTCGCTCTTTGCAGTGAGCATAATGATTGGTATTTCGGAGTCTTCCCGGATTGCCTGACATATGTCCTCCCCAGGCATATCCGGGAGCATCAGATCGAGTATTATAAGGTCAACCCCATCTTTCAGCAACTCTAACGCACTCTGTCCCGTTCCTGCAACGGCTACCTTAAACCTCTCGTTTTCAAGGTATGCCTTGACGATATCCGCTATCTGCTTTTCATCTTCTACTATGAGTATCCTATAACCCTGCATAATACTTATAATAGCATAAAAACTATGAAGTAGTTGTGACGGAGAGATGTTGCGGAAATTCGCACTGAGGAGAATTGCCGTGTTGCTTGTATATTTCAATGAGTTTCACTATAATGTACATTATACCCTTACAGTCTTGGGGTATTGTGTGTTCAAACGGAGATTGTCCTGCTTTGCAGACAGAGATTTTCTATCAGCTCAATCCTCACCGGACAGGGAGTTCACCATAAATTATAAGAGGACAGGGTTGAGTATCTCAAAGAAGGGTGATTAATACCTGTATCAATGGATTGTGTAAGGATTTCGGGATATCTGCAGATAAATAAAAAATTCCTTCTGAGGAGGATTCATGGCTATTAAAAAGGGCACAAGCATCAGGGTGAAGCTTACTATTAGCTTCCTGGCTGTTATATTATTAATGGTCACTGCAATTTTTGCATACCAGTTATACAATACATGGAAAGACCGCATAAAGACGACAATCGAGAAAGAGAAACTCTTTGTTGCCGACCAGTCTGCTGCAGTAAGTGATCTTATGTCAACAGATGATATGAGCGCTGTGAAGACATTTGCCGTTCAACTGAAGAAATCCTCTCCCGATCTTGCATACTATATATTCAGAGACCGCGATGGAAAAATATTTGAGGATTCTTTTAAAGGAAAAATCCCCGCTGAGTTGAAAAAGGTTGGTCTGAATGCAAAAGAGACCGTGCAGGAACTCGTTGTCAATCCCTTTGGGAAAGTAGTAAATATCAACTATCCCCTGGCATCATACGGAATAGATATATACGGGACTATGACCGCCGGGTTTTATAAAGTGAGTTTTCTGGATATTCTTAAGGAACGCTCAATGGTGATTGCCTTATTTTATTTGGTAGCCCTGTTTATCGGAACGGTAGTCTCCATGGCTATATCTTCAAGGATGGTAGAACCCTTAAAGTCCCTGATGGCTGGTATTGAGGCCGTTGGCCGTGGAGAGTCCGATGTCAGACTACCGGTCAAATCATCCGATGAGTTTGGCAAGATAGCAGTTGTCTTCAATGAGACCCTTGACAAGTTGAGGGAATATATACAGACGGATGAAGAAAGAAAAAAGGTTCAGGAAAATGTCATCAAGTTCCTTGAAGTTGTCAGTACTGCGGCAGAGGGCGACCTTACTGTGCGCGCACCTGTTACTGCGGATGTATTCGGCTCGATTGCCGATGCCTTTAATCTGATGGTGGATGAGCTTTCATACCTCTTCAGGGATGTCAGAAACACTGCCCGTAGTGTTGGTGAAGAAAGCTTCAGGCTCCTTGATATGCTTAAAAAGATGGCGGACGGGGCTGAAACCCAGATGGGTCAGCTAAAAGGGGCCACTGAAGCAGTCAACGGGACGGTTGATGCCACAATAAAAATCTCTGATGAGACCGGAGAGGCAACAAAAATTTCCGTTAAGGCCACGGAGGCCGCATCAAAGGGTGGAGAACTGGTCAATCAGAGTATCGAGGGTATGAAAGTTGTCAGGGCAACGGTTCAAACCATCAATAAAAAGATGAAGATGCTGTCCGAGAGGATTATAGAGATCGGAACCATTTCAGGCCTTATTGCAGAGGTTGCGTCAAGGACAAACCTTTTGGCAATGAATGCCTCTATTGAGGCAGCAAGGGCCGGCGAGTCGGGCAAGGGGTTTGTGGTTATCGCTGAAGAGATACGCAGGCTTGCAGACAAGTCGGCAGAGGCAACCAGGCAGATAACAAATATTATACGTGCAATACAGACAGAGGCAAGTGAAATAACCACGTCACTGGAAGATGAGACCGAAATAGTCGAGAAACAGGCTATCCTTGCGTCTGAGACAGGTATTGCCTTTGCGGATATAGAAGGTTCCGTTGACAAAACAAAGGGTATCGTTTCGGAGATATTCCAGTTATCCCAGATTCAGAGGGAGATGGCAGGTGATGTTTCCCTTTCAATGGAATCCGTCAACGGTATTTCTCTTGAGATGTTAACGCTGGTACAGGACTCAACAGAGATATCAGGGAAGCTTTCCGGCTCTTCAAAAGAACTGCTCTCATCAGTTGAAAAATTCAGGATATCAGAGGAAGGAGAGACGGTTTAGGCTCGTCCCGGGGCCGGGGTTATCTGAATTGAGGGGTTTTCAACTGTCCCCTCACTGTTTCCAGCAGCGAGGCCTCTTCAAAGGGCTTCACCAGATATTCTTTTGCACCGAGTGAGGCGGCTTTCTCTTTATGTTTCTCACTCCCTCTTGATGTCAATATCACGACAGGGATGCTTTCGGAAAGTCCCTTCCTCCGGAGCTCTCTTAAAAGTTCATAACCGTGCATGACCGGCATCTCAAGATCTGTGATGATGAGGTCGACAGGGTGTTCATCAATTACTGCAAGTGCTTCCATACCATTGGATGCGGTATATACCCTGTATCCCTTTTGCTGGAGGAGGATGCTTACAAATTTGCGGATACTCAGGGAGTCATCCACTATCAGAATATTCTGTTTCCGTTCCAGCTCTCTTATCTCAGGCTGCAGGAACTCGGTCTCAACAGGTTGCTCGAGCAATGCCACCGGATTAAGGACAGGCATCAGTCTTCCACCTGCCGAGATGCTTACCCCTGAGTAATATTTCAGGCCTTCAAGGAATTTGCCGAGCGGCTTGATGACCGTCTCCTCCTGTCCTGTTATCTCATCCACCAGGAGGGCTACCTGGTTGCCTGGCATAAGATTGAATACAATTGCATGTGTCTTTAAACCCCTGCCTTCCGCATTGAGTCTCAGCAGTTCACAGAGGTCCTTTGTCTCAACACGGGTTTCCCTCAAGGGTACGGTTTCAGCTTCCGTATCGTACTCCGGCATGTCAACCTCAATCAGTTCCTGAATAAGGCTTGATGGAACGACAAACTCGATACCGCCTGCACTGAATCTTACCGTGTTGACAATTATAAAGGTAATGGGGAGTCTTATCCTGAAGATCGTTCCCTTCCCCTCCGATGTGGCAACAGTTATTTTCCCGTTCATTTCCGCAATAGTCTCCCTCACCACATCCAGCCCCACACCCCGCCCTGATGTCATATCCGTCTCTTCAAGGGTAGTAAACCCGGGGCTGAAAAGGATACCAAGGAGCCGCCCCTTGGTAAGCCGTTCACCCTTTTGCAGAATTCCAAGTCTTACGGCCTTTCTGTATACTGCTCCAAGATCAATACCCCGTCCGTCATCTTTTACATCTATTACGACACTGTTGCCCTCTCTTCTTGCAGCAAGGGAGATTCTCCCATCTTTTGATTTACCCTTTGAAACCCGTTCCTCCGGATTCTCTATGCCGTGAGATATTGCATTACGGATTATATGTAAGAGCGGATCAAACAGCCGTTCAAAGATTACCCTGTCAATACGTGTTTCCGTGCCACTTACAATAAATCTGACCTTCTTGTCCGACCGGTGTGCCAAATCCCTGATTGTCCTTGTAAACCGTTGAAAGAGCCGGCCGGCCTCTACCATCCTTGATCGGGAAATGGTCTCTCTCATATCCATATTGATCCTGTCGATCATCCTGATATGATCCGAAAACCGAACAAGGAAATTGGCGGAGTCCTTAAGTGCCTCCGTTATATCATCCATTATCTCGTGGAGCTTGTGGGTAAAGAGATTCAGCTCATCATACCTGTCAAACTCGAGTTCCCTGAAATCTTCAAGTAGTGCATCCACATATGTAATCTTGTCCGGAATGGAATAAGCGTATTTGCTGCTGAAGTCATCTATTTCCTTTGTTAGCCTGCTGCCGGCATACTCGATTTCGTCTTTAATATCTAATATTCCCCTTGTTTCAGAAAGTAGATAATTCTTCAGGATTGTTAACTCACCTACGAGGTTCATCATCCGTTCTATGTTATCAACATGAACTCTGACGTAATTCGACAGTACCTCGACGTCCTCTTTTCTCCGGGGCACCTGCCTCTTTTCAGGTACGGCCTTTTTCCCGTTAACGGAGACACCTTCTGCAGTTTCTTCCCCCGGAAGGATTTCTTTAAGGCTTTCCTCTACTTCAGCGGCGATCTCTGTTATTTCAGGATTTCCAAGTGTTATTTCCGATATAAGGAGTTTGATGGCATCAAGGGTATGGAGAAGCCAGTCAATGACCGGTCTGGTAACGGGGGTATTACCGTCCCTGATTGACTCAAGGACATCTTCGAGCTTATGTGCAACCTTGCTTGTGGTATCAAGTTTGACAAGTGCTGCAGAACCCTTAAGGGTGTGGGCAGCCCTGAAGAGTTCCTGCATTTCGGAAAGCTCTGCAGGGCTCTTTTCCAGTTCAAGGAATCCCTTTTCAAGGACAACCAGATGTTCTGCTGCCTCTGCAAGAAAGAAATCTCGTAAACCCTTTTCCGCCATTACCTCAACCTGTATGTTTCAAAAAATTCCGGGATATCGATAAGTTCACCCCTGTAATCTGCGACCAGATCCGGCATCTCATTTACAGTAATCCCAAAGAGAGTCCTCTCCACCTCAAGCACTATCAGCCACCTCTCTGGAGCCTTTTCTTCATGAAGCTCCTTCAGAGTGGCAAGGTTCACAACGGGCACCGCCATTCCTCTCAGAGATGTAATCCCCTCTATGTAGGAGGGACTGAGCGGCAGGGGTACTATTTCTGAAAGCTCAGCTATCCCTTTTAGATAAGCCATGTCCACTGAAAACTCCTGCCCGCCGACGGAAAATATACAAGCCTTTAATTCGGGAGTACCATACTCCTCTTCCGGAGTGCCTGAGTTTTCTATATGTTCAACCATTTTACAATATCTATCTCATCATTGGAGTAAATTTCACTGTTATCCACTCGTGAGGTGTTTTTTAACCGCCTCTAAAAGATCCGTTGGCTCAAAGGGCTTTGTAACATACTCGTCAGCCCCCTGCTTTAATCCCCAGAATCTATCACTGTCCTGTGTCTTGGATGTAATCAGTATAATCGGGATGTGTCTGTATTTTTCATCTCTTTTAAGAGACCTGCATACCTGGAATCCATTTTTCTTGGGCATAACCACATCAAGTATTATCAGATCCACCATCTCCGACCTTACCTTTTGCTCTGCTTCATCTCCGTTTGATGCAGTCAGTATCTCATAACCGGTTTCCTTCAAGGCGTTTTTTATAAACTGAAGGTCTGTGATACTGTCTTCTGCTACGAGAATCCTTGCCATTTTAAGCTCACCTCCTATCATCCTTTATCTTTAACAGACCGATCTTTTGCAGGGAGTAACAAATCCTCTTTACCTCCAGTTCATCAATCTTGCTTTTAATTATAATATCCTTCAATCGTGTTTTTCCATCAATGAGTGAGAATATCCTGAGTTCCTTGTCTTCAAGGGTAATGCCCTCAAGTGCATCCGCATTGGTTATTAATCTCAGTGGAATCATATCGTCACTTCTGAATATCTCTGAAGCAAGCCTGCTTTCATCCAGTTTTCTGAGCCCGTCAAGAATGGTTGCACTCGTTGACAGCCTGAATTTTATGTCACTCAGGTTCAGGGGCAGGGGGGTATCCTCAAGATAGAAGTGGCCGGAAGTCGCTGCGAGTGTATGAAATATTGCGTCTTCAGTCAAGCGTTTCAGGTAACCCATGAGTTCATCGTCTGTAATAGAGCCTTTCTGGACGAGTACCCTTCCCACCGGCAGGTTCAGTTTTTTTGCCTCCGCGACGATGTTTTTTAAATCTTTCTTTTTCAGTCTTTTTTCTTCAACAAGAAGGTCGGTAAGAAATGTCCTGTAGCCGGGTTTGCTTATAGTGGAAAAAACAATCTGTCCCCTTTCCATGTATATCTCGGAGTTAAGATTCGTTGATACTACCGAGAGTCTGCCTGACAGATTCAGCATTCCTGTGAATTGCAGGACATCTGCAACTGTAAGATACCTCAACTCGCCCGAGATTATCAGTCCGGTAGAACGGGCAACCTCGGACTCCTTGAGGACTTCAACCATAAGGGTTTTGAGCAGAACCCTGAATTCTTTCTCACAATAATACCGCAGCAGTTTGTCGATGCCTTCAATTAATTCCCCCTCTGTATCTACTGGTGCAGAGCTAAAAGTTTCAGCCGGCGCCCCTTCCTGAACACCCAGAACCTCGTTTATCTTTTCTATAAGCTCATCAGGTTCAAAGGGCTTCTGAAAATAATGGAGGACACAGAATTTCTCTTCAAAAGACTGCCCTACATCTTCCCCCTTGGAGGTTATTAATATCAGGGGAATATCCTTTAGCTTGCGGTCGGAACGTATGAGTTTGCACAGTTTATACCCGTTCATCCTGGGCATTACAAAATCAACGAGTATTATTGAAGGTATGACCTTTCTTGCGATTTCAAGTCCTTCATCACCGTCAGGGGCGGTATAGACCTCATAGCCTTCCCTTGACAGAGCCAGTTCCACTAACCTCCGGACAGTGAGAGAGTCATCTACAATAAGAACAGACTTCTTTTTTCCCATACTGCCTCCATACGGGGGTTATTTGTCAAAAATGAAAATATACTCATCAGGTCTGGAGAGATTCATATCTTCACGGGCGTGTTTTTCCATGTAGAAGGGATTTTTTTTAAGCAACGTTATCTCCTTGTTCAGTTTTACATTATCCTTCTGCAGCTCCGCAACCTCCACGATTACCGCTGTACGTTTTGCTTTGAGTTCAAAAAACCTTACAACACCATCTTCATCAAACAGGAGAACCCAGGCCAGATAAAAGATGAACATCAGCAGAACGGTAAAGCAGACCAACGACTGCTTCTTCCTCTCATTAACTACCTGTTTCCTGAGAAGGTTTTGAGCATACATACTAAAGTTCATTATATCATAATTTTCACAAAATATAGCATACTTGCCCGTTGTGTCAAAAATAGGGATGGAGAGATGGAGAGATGGAGAGATGGAGAGATGGAGAGATGGAGAGATGGAGAGATGGAGAGATGGAGAGATGGAGAGGATTTTGTAATGCTAAACAA
>VAPA010585628.1_pt1 | contig 12320 bp, 11 predicted proteins | sample 3395041 | NCBI WGS metagenome assembly VAPA01 (sample SAMN08290432, study PRJNA428436) | hydrothermal vent metagenome | isolation source: Deep-sea hydrothermal vent chimney | place: Indian Ocean: Southwest Indian Ridge | depth 1973 m m
ACAAAGCGAATAAGCGCCCTACAAGATAGCCAGCATCACTTATACTTGTATCAAGTCCCATTCCATAATCCTCCTTTCCCATCATAATTGCGGTTAGATAGTGTCTGGCACATCCTGCGGCAATAGCAAGGAGGGCCAAGTATTCTGATCGTTTCTTTTCCGACCGTTCCAAGTGTTTATCCTTAATGGCTTTCTGTATTACCAGTCGGCATAGATCAGCAGGCAGCGGGCGACCGGCCACAATGACTTCAACAACCTCTCGGTCCCAAACCAGCCGTGGCTTCTTTTCAGACTTGATGCCGGTAGCAGAGAGAATATCCATCAATGAAGGACAGAACTCACGGGCTTCATCTTTTTTGTTGAGATACTGCGAAGGGATCAATATCTTTGTACGACTGACAAACTGATTGGCGTTGTCATCGAGAAGGCCCATAGTGCCTACATAGCCGCCAAGGATTGCATGCCGACCCTTTCGCCGTAAGAGGAGCGAAAGCAGGCAAAATCGCTTGTCACGGTAACCAGCTTCTTGACCATTTCTAAAGCGCTGTAAAGCTTTGAGCAAATCGCCGCTATCTGCCAGTACCTGTCCCTTGCCTCCTTTGGCCTTTCCTCTCGTGAAAGTGCTCTTTTCGTTCTGCGGCTTAATAAGCTCATGAGCGCTCTTATCCAGATGTTGGCCATTTGATTGTCCCTGGTCAATCCAGATGCAATTATATGAATCTCCGAATTTAACCGACGAGTTTCTAATCAACCAATCAAGCGCCTTCGAGTATTTCTCGGCCTCTTCAAATCCGACCTGAGCAGGAAGAGCGCTGCCATCGGTTTCCTCCTTTTCATTGCAATGGTTAGCTTCTTGACGACTTTTCTGGCGCTTCTTTTCTTTGCCGATATCTGCTTCTTTTCCCTCCTTACCAGGTTTCCCTCTGTATTCCGGACTCAAATGGCCACAGTACGTTGCCGCATTGTTGAATGAGACAAGACTGGCCCCCTTAATCCTGGGGTGGAGTATTCGGGCTGATGTCCTCTGCCCATCTATCAAGCTGATGATCCACCATTCATTCTTGCCCTCCTGGAAGGCTTTCCACTCCTTTTTAACATTCTCCAGTGCATTCATCGGTTTACCACACTTATTCATTTGCTCGACTACCCACCGGATATTCGCCTTTGATGCTATTGTCCGCCACTTGCTTTGATCTTTCTCAGAAAGCTTCACACCTTTACCATCAACAATCTTATCTTTCAGTTCCTTCTCAACAGCTATCCAGAGCAGATTACGTTTAGTATCATTGCAAAGGCAATCATAAACCGACTTAACCTCTTCCAACTCCTTAGGGTTATAATCATAGAAGGCTTTTATCTGGTTCAGATAAGCTTGCCGTCTGGCTTCATTAGGCGGGATATTCTTCTTGTTCTGCTTACTAACGCTTTTCTTTTCCTGCTCCAATTCCGCCTTTTTTTGCTTCTGTTTTTCTGTTGAGAACTTACCGAAAATCCACATGGCATTATCCACAAGACCGTGTGGAGAGTCATTTCCGCTTGACCGGCAGGCTGATTTCTCCGTGACGGGACAATCCACGTCTTTACAGCCTTCTTCTTTGGCTGTTTTCTTATCCTTTGGCGCAGTTCCCAGCCAGTTCACACGGAAAGAACTATCAGACTTCAACACAATCTCTACCCATACCTTCAGTTCATCAAAATACGGGTCTGGCACTGCAACATTGCATCTTTTGAGTGTATCGTATTGTCTTACAAGCTCAGAAATCACTGCGCGGCCCTCCTTTCGAATGTTTGTCGTATGAGCTTGGTATTATCATCTGGATGTGGATATTCAAGAACGCCGTTTTGCACCATTGCATGAAAAAACATCGGTGTATCTGTTCCGTCCCTGGCGGAGCCCCACTCCCATCCGTGAAACATCAGGCCGATAGACATTGTCAGCCCCGTTTGTCCCTTCTGCTTCCAAGCCTCCTGTTGTTCTTCCACAACAGCATTGAACCTGTCTTGAGCTTTGAACTCATTGAACCTAACATCAATCGGTTCTACAATGGCAGTACATTCCCTTAATCCCAAGAAGACATCACGACGACCTCCTGCCTCTAATGATCGACGAAAAATATCAAGGTGTTTGCCAAGGTTCTCATCTTCAGGCTCTTTGCCCGACCATTCAAAGTGCGCTTCAACTACATAATGCACGTCATAAAGGTATGTCTGCATTTTCTGAACTCGCCGGTCAGGAGCAACGAATGGACGCTGTGTGATGATCGCATCTTTTACCTCATTTACCTGTATATTCTGATATTGAATGGGTTCCAAGATAAGCACTCTCGTCGGTACCCAGTAAAAAACTGGTTTCGCATAGATTGACCGTAAGACACCTGAAAGAGCGCCAAACGTCGGCACTGGATAGGTAAATCGCTCGACACGAAGGTCAGGCCTCGTAAACAAAGCCCGTTCGGCGCGAACAACAAAAACTAATGGTGGTGATCCTTTTTTCATATTATATAATCCTCCACTGAAAGTTCATTCGGCCCAATAAGACCGGTTTCGTTATAATGTTTACTATCTGCCAGCACAAGCCAGCCGCTTTTTGTCTCGATGACAAGAGGCGCAAACTGCGGGAAGGAGTTTCTGAAAACTTGCACAGAATATCTGCCGGCCATCCTGAATTCATACAACCCTAATACCCCACCTTTGATAAGCTTATCAGCCAATGACTTTCCTTCCTCTCCATATGGCACCAGGATCGAAACCGTGTCCTTCTCAATGAATTGAAACTCATCGGCAATTGTAGCAAAAGGCACATCGGCGCCTTCCTCAAGTCTTCGCGGCGATGCAAGACGAGAAACAATTTCTTTTGAGTCCATCTCGGATGCCCGGCTCCAATACAGTCTCTGAAAGTATTCCTCTACCGCTTTGAGTCCGATGGGGTCCTTTTCATCCTGTGTTAGCGCAGCATCATCAGCAATGGCAGAAAGAGTATCGATGCCTGCAAGCTTTGCCTCAGCAATGTCTCGAAGACCCCGGAGATTTTCTTCGGCCCTGAAATAATAGACTTCTCCAAGCTGAGACATCATGCCTTCGCGATTGCACCGACCCGCAGCCTGAGCAATAGAATCAATTCCTGCCATGGCCCGGAACACAACATCAAAATCAAGATTCACGCCAGCTTCAACAAGCTGGGTGCTGATAACAACAGGGGCTTTGGTTCCTGTCTTGCGGCAATAAGAGGTCAGCAGTTTGACAATCTCGATAACATCCTTTCGATGCTGGGGACACATGCCGGTTGAGAGATGCCACAGTCTATCTGTTAAGTTCTCGTTCTCCTTCAGCTCTTTGAAGACTGCCTTAGCGTTGTTCTTTGTATTAAGAATACATAGTACGCTTTTCTTCTCGCGTGCCTTTTCTATTACTTTAGCCACCATATCAGAAGCGGAAAGTGGTTCATCGGAATCAATTGGACTAACTCTGACACGGCTCAGTGCGAGAAAATGTTTCTGAGGGTTCGTGATTATTGGCCGGATGTTTGTAACACCGATTCTATGATTATCCAGTGCGTCTGCATCAAGACGTTTTGCATCAAGCAGCGGTTGTGTTGCCGTGCAGAAGACAACAGAACAGTTGTAATTAGTGACAAGTTCCTCCAATGCCCATGTTACCGCCTTCAGATAACGGACCGGAACTGTCTGTGCCTCATCAAGGATAATGACTGCCCGCCTGATCGCATGCATGCGTCTGCACCGGCTTGGCTTGGCCTTATAAAAAGACTCAAAGAACTGTACGCTTGTGGTTACAACAATTGGACTGTCCCAATTGTCAGCCAACAACTCACTCTCTATAGTTTCCTTTTGTGGCTCCATATTGCTGTGATGTTCGAGCACGTTTGTGCTCCTGTTGTCCAAGTCCAATACTTTGCGGAATTCCTCTGCATTTTGATCAATGATGGTCGTGTAAGGCATTACATATATAACTCTGAGCATTCCGTAATTGATTGCATGGTGAAGGGCGAACCGCATGCTGGCGAATGTTTTGCCCCCTCCTGTTGGAACGGTTAAATCAAAAAAGCCCTGCTTATTCGATGCAGCATGCTTGCATTGTTCCGAGACTTCCTTGCGCACCTTATTGACACTCCCATTCGATGGAAGTGTTTCCAAATGATCCTCGATCTTTTTCAGTAAGACAGGAAACGTATCTTTTTTTATCGATATACGTGCCTTCCATTGCTCAGGATTCCCTGCCTGTTCTGAATCAAGCCGGTCTGCATCGACAAGCGCACTAAAAAGCATTCTTATTGCAAATTGCAAAGAATACTCATCTCGACCAGCTATATTACCGTCGGAATCAATCCAATGGCAGATATAATCGAGATTTTCTTCAGACAAAAGCAAGTTGACTAAGCAATCTATTTTTTTAGAAATCTCCAGTTCAATATTATTCAAATACGGCTCAACTGTTTTGGTCAGTCGGTTTTCTAATGATGTTCCTTCTCCAACAGAAATTCCATTTAACAAACCCGAATGATGTCCCACAACACAATGAGAAATCATACGTGCGATTAGCTTGGCTATTCTCTTGATTTCTTCATCATCGATTTGTTCCGCCCGATTACATAATAGACTTAAAATCCATCGCGCTCCGGCAGATGAATGGTCTGGTTTATTCTCGTCGGAATTGGAGCGAATGTATTCCTGAAAAGCACCAGAGTACTTACCGATATCATGAAGCATTCCAGTAAGCTCGCCGTAAACAGCATTATCAGTCAAACTGAGAATCTTTTTACTGACGCCAGTTAGATGATCTACAATATCTTGCTCTTCGCCCTTTTTATTAAATCTTGCAATGTATTTCATGTAATACCCTATCTGTCAGTAATTATTAAAGCATTACCTGAACACATTCCCGCTTCCCCGACAAATCGGGATCTATGGACATGCCATACCCCCACCAGATATGCCCATTCACCGCTCCTGAATTCATCTGCAAATTTCTTTGCAAATTTCGCTACATTTAGCAGATGTTCTTCAAGCATATGCCAGTCGGTACCCGGCTTGTCTTCAAGACTGTGTGCATAAAACATTTTAAAAAATCTCCCCTGTCCCCTCTTTGCTAAAGAGGGGCTGCATCCTCACTTTTCTTTCTCCCGCGCAAACCCGATCTTCTGTTTCTTTGTTTTTGGCGGTGACATCATCTGTCTGATTGCATCAAAGACAACCTTAAACTGATAATCATATTTCTTCTCCAACTTCTCTATCTTTTGCTTTATTTCTTTATGAGTCTCCAGCATTTCCCTTATTTTTGTAAAAGTCCTCATTATCTGAATGTTCACAGATATCGCACGCTCACTATTCAAAACACTTGACAACATAGCTACGCCATTTTCTGTAAATGCATATGGTAAGTATTTGATATTTTGCCCCCTCTTCAAGATCACAAATTGTGATCTTGAAAGTTCTATTGTTTCTTCCTGATTCAATTGAAACATAAAATCCGGGGGAAACCTCTTGATGTTTCTTTTCACTGCCTGGTTCAATGTCCGCGTCTGAACTCCATAAAGAATTGCCAGATCACGATCCAGCATTACCTTTTTACCCTTGATAAAAAGAATTTTGTTTTCTATTAATTCCTGCGGTATAGCTGATTTCATCCCTCTCCTCTCATCTTTTATGGTTTCTTACACAATTTTTATTAAGAAAAAAATGAACGCTTCCCCACATTCCCGACAAATCGGGATCTATGGACATGCCACAACCCCGCCAGATAGGCCCATTCTCCATTTCCGAATTCAGCGGCAAATTGGGCCGCAAGCTCCGGATTTTCAATCTCCTGAACACGGTCATAGCCGACTTTAGCCAGCCAGCGTTTGAAGGGTTCTGCCTTGGGGGAAGGGATGGACTGGATGATTCGGAAAATAGCCTCAGTATCAGCAGCATCTGTTTTATAATATTTGCCATCAGCAGCCTGCATTTTCAGGTGGTTACATTTTGTAACCACCTCGCTGCCTTCTTTTTTCAGCCTATTCTTTAATACTTTCCAGTAACTTCTCGGATTCGGACTTCCCGTTAAAATGCCCACTATATCAACAACAGAAAAAAACCACGTCTCGCTTTTTTCATCCCAATGCCTGCGAATCTTTTTGCCCTTAAATACTGCAAGTTGTGTATCCGTCATTTATCCTCCTGTCCGATTCTCTTTATACAGGGGTCTCCGCCTTCCCCCAATATTTAAAATATGATTGCACCTGTTAAATGCCTCATATTGCTTAAAGAATCCTCCAAGCCCCGACAAGTCGGGATCTAAGATCATGCCACAGCCCCGTCAGATACCCCCAATCACCTAAACCGAACTCCTCGGCGAACTTCTTAGCCAGTTCTGCCGTGCCCTTCAGGTGTTGCTCAAGTCGGTGCCATTCCTCATGCGGCTTGCCTTGCCCTTGCTTTAAGGGCACATTAAAAACTCAGCTGATGCATGAATCAATATATATTATGAGCCAAGCTTTAATATTTTGTATTATTTATTTCTGACTGTTATGGAAGTTCCAGTTTAACTAATGGAGTATTACAACTAATATTTCTTCTCAAGCGCATATAGTCGTTTAGCAGGGTTCTTGCGGGAGGCTGTGACAGTTACAGCAGTTTCTCTCAGGGTATCTGAATCTCTGTCCTATGCCTCCATCTCCACCTTTATACCAACCCTCTCCCATTGGTCCTCACTCTGCTTTAACCAGGTGATCTTAGCCTTAAGTTTCATGCCGTTATTCATCATTCGGGCTATTACCGGGTTACCGGCCTTTGGAATATAACCGAGTTTTTTATTTAACCGGTAAATTTCTATAGCCTGCCTGTCATAAGGGTTTTCATGTTCTCTTACAAGTTCAAGGTTTTGATTTACTCTCAGGTTTTGCCATATTTTTCCCCCTTCATAGTACTGGAAACCTGCTACAACAGTATCCAGCAATATTAAATTCTCAATTTCCTGAAGCTTTTTCCGGTTGAATGGCAAAGGATAGAAAAAAGAAGCAATAGGTAATGCTATAAGAGTTTTTAAAAAATCGCGTCTTTTCATTAAGATCACCTCCCTGTATTACACTATACAGGCACTACTCCCCCAAATAATGTCCTACAGGGAAATTATGGGATTTTAATTAAACAGAGACAGGCCTAACTGTAGATATCCTTCATTTTAATTATCTCTTTTTTAATCTCTTTTCTGAGTTTCAATGGTGACAATACTTCCACGTTTGAACCGTGTTTGAGGATTTCTTTGCTGACTTCCTTAAAGTCAGCTACAGGAAACCTGAGATCCATTCCGCCGTTTGCATTAAAAGAGATTTGCTGGTCAGTGTGCCATACCTGTTCAGCAATCCACTTTGAGACTTTAGGGGTAAACCTGAGACAGACTTTTATAAATTCTTCACCGCTTATCAATCCAAATTTCTTACGGATATATTCTTTCATAGGCGGCAGATTATGAGGCAGTCTGATTGCAGACGGATATGGTTCTATAGCCTTAATACGGGAAAGGGCAAAATCACGGATACCCTTTCTCAAAGTGCAAAAGGTTATGAGATGCCAGCTTCCCATGTAGCAGAGAAGATGGAGGGGAAAGACAACTCTTTCGGTTGTCTCATTTTTATGTGGACTGTAATAGAGGATATTTAATGGGCTGTTTTTAAAAAGTGCATTAATAGCGCTGTGAAATGTTGTCTCTTTTACCCTGTAATACTGAATGTTTTTGACTGAAACTTTCTTTTTTATGTCTTCAAGATCAGGTTGAGAGTCGGAAAACTGATAACTATTAACCCTTTCCAGAACCTGGTGCAGAGATTTTTTCAGTCCCCTGTCAGGCAGTGTTGCTGAGAGTCTTAAGGCAAGGCAAAGCGCGAGAAGTCCGTCTTGTCCAAACCATAAGGGAGGGAGTTCATAGCCGGCACTATCATACTCATAACCCTTTCTGTCCCGATTGTAGGAAAGAGGCGCTCCCATTCTGTCCCTTATGAATGTTATGTCCCTCTGCGCCTGTTTTATGGATATTTCAAATCGCTCCGCCAGTTTTCTTGCATTTGGATGTTTTCCAGCATTGACCTGTTTGTGGAGCCAGTAATATCTTTCATATGCGAGCTTTTTCGCCATATTCCCTCTCAGGAAAAATTATCGAAGTTCAACTTCAATAATTATAAGAAGACCGATTTTCCCCTCGCTATTCGTTTATACTTTCAAATCGTTTCTATGTATTCGTTAACCTCTGTTTTAAATTTTGTCAGTACATCATTTACTGCATCAGCTAAAACTTTCAATTCCTCCATAGTGATATTGAATATGTATGCATAGATAAAAAAGTTTCTGAAAGCCAAATATTTTGCTAACGTCTGAAACAACTCAGGCGGCAGTATTCCAATCTCACTCGATTTTTTAAGCACTTTTTCATGCCATGAAGGGGAATCATCTACATCAAGCTTGTCGAATAAAAGCATCTGTTTCAGAATATTCTCAAACCCGCTATATATATTTACAATAAAAGCGGAAATTGCCGCCTGTTCACTAAGTGTATATTCTGATTTATCAGGCTTGTAAACTAAAGAGAGTTCATTCATGATCCTGTCAATATTTATAAATTCATTGTCACAGTATTTTTTGAGCTCGTTTTTTGTCATATGCTTTACCTCCTGTTTTACATGCAGAAGATAAGAAGCTGAGAAGTTTAGAGGTTTGAGAATAGCCAGCTCAACTTCTTTCTTAACTTCCTATCTCCTTAATTTCTCAATTTCTATTTTAATCAAAATTCGAAGTTAAAAACGTACAACCTTATAATCGTCCTGATCTCATTATTGATATTAAAAGCCATAAGCCCAGCATAAAAGCCACAAAAAAACCTATAGCTCCGATTACCGGCAAGCCAAGTATTCTCCCGCCGATTCCGGATTGTATGAGCAGAGATGAACCGACAATTATCGCAGCTACAATTACACTGAAAGCAAGACGGTTACTTGAACGGTCTATATCTTTTATCAGTCTCTCCATCCCTAAGGTATTAACTTTCACACTAATCTCATTTCTTAAGGCCTTTTTTAACAGTCTGTTTATTTGTTTTGGAGTACTGATCAGATGGTCGCCTAAATCTGACAGATTTTTCTTCGTCCTGTCCAGGATTCTTTGGGGATTTAAGCGGCTTTTTACCAGGTTGGCAGCGTAAGGTTCTGCGGTTGTCATGAAGTTGAAGTGAGGATCCAGCTGTCTGCCAATGTTGTCAAGCATCAGTAAAGTCTTATTCATCAATAGAAGGTCAGTTGGGATCTTGAGCCCATGTTTTACTGCAAGCTGGGTAAGGGTCTGAAGACATTCAGTAAAGTTTATTTCTTCCAGTGTAAGGCCATAAAGTGGTTCAAGAAGGTCTATAAGATCAGCCTTAAATTCCTTTTTAAATGTTTCTGTGTCGAGCTCTTCAGATACAAGGCCGAGTTCTATATAATGAGTGACGAGACCGTCAAAGTCTTTATTTATAAGAGCAAGGAAGGCACTGGCTATGTTTTCCATTACATCAGGTGTAAAACGGCCTACAATTCCAAAATCCATAAGTCCTATTTTGCCGTCAGGCATTACAAAGATATTCCCGGGGTGAGGATCGGCGTGGAAGAATCCGTCTTCAAAGATCATCTTGAAATAGGCATTTACTCCTCTTTGAGCAAGATCACTTCTATTAATTCCAAAAGAGTCAATCGCTTTTATATCGTCTATTTTTACCCCTTCTATTTTATCCATGACAATAACTTTTTCGGAGAGAAGATCGGGGTAAACAGCCGGGATAAGTATGGTATGGTTTTCAGTAAAATTTCTCCTGAATCGCTGTGCACTGCCGGCCTCGATCTTAAAGTTCAGTTCTTTTCTTGCAGTTTTGGAAAACTCTGATACTATACCTTCAGGATTGAAGACTTTGCTTTCGGGAATATGTTTTACCATCAGACGGGCAATGATCGTTAAAATGGCTATATCCGTTTCCAGGAGTTCGCGTATATCAGGTCTTTGTACCTTGACTATAACTTTTCTGCCGTTCTTAAGTGCGGCGTTATGGACCTGTGCCATAGAGGCTGCTGCTGAGGGGACAGTCTCAAAATCAACAAATATGTCCTTGAGAGACATACTTAGCTCGGACTCAATTATCCTTACAGCTTCTTCTGTGGAAAACGGTGAAACTTTATCCTGGAGTTTTTTGAACTCATCTGCATATGCACTGGTTATAAGGTCAGGTCTCGATGAAAGTATCTGAGCAAGCTTTATAAAAGAGGGGCCCAGTTCACTAAAAGCCATTCTTAATCTTTCAGGCGGAGTAAGTTTCTCTATCCCGGGCTGAAAACCGAAAAGTTTGAACCTTTTCCTGAGGGGAATGAAACGTTGAAGGTTCAGCCGTTCAATAAGCTGTCCGAAGCCATGCCTGAGGAATACATTGACTATCTGTCTTATGCGCCCGATATTTTTAAATGTATGCCAGGCTTTTAATATGCCGGTAATAGCCATTTTTACAAGTAAGATCTCAAATTTTAGATTTTAGATTTAAACATCATACTATTAACAATTAAGCCCTATTTTTGGATGTTTTAAGTGAAGCTGTAAAGATCGCAGAAAGTTCATTCGCTTTTTTTAACATATATTTCACGAGCTGATCTTTGAGTATTTCTCCTTCAGTAACTAATTCAAGCCAAAAAGCAGTTTCATCTGCTTCTTCTAAAACTATACCGAGTTTTGCGATAAATTCAGCCTTTGATCTTCCACGACAGGCTGACCGATAGTTTGCTCCCACAGAAGTTCCACTACGTATGAGTTGATTTCCAATTGCAAAGCCTGCAGGAGTTTTAGGCAATTTATTAACTAGTTTTATGATATTTAGCGCAAACTCCTTTGTTCGCCGCTTAAGCTCACTTTCTTTCATAATGATTTTTTTAAACTGAGCCTCAAATCAAAAATCTAAAATCTGACTTCTAAAATCTAAAATGCCAATCTTTGGTTTTTTGGTTCTTGTCTCATAGTTTTTAAAAATCTAAAATCTGACTTCTAAAATCTAAAATGTTATTGCGTTTCTTTCGATTTTTCCTCAAGCTTTTTAAGTCTTGATGAGAGAGCCTGAGTTTTTGTTTTAATTTTGTCAACTTCCTCTCTTGAAGGAATATTCATTTTTTCAAGGGTGTTATTAACAAGTTCTGATATGCTTTTGCTGAGATTATCTCCTGACTTGCCAACTTTGTCTGACCATTCCCTTACAAGATTTGCACCCTGAGTTTCACTGAGTTCCCCTTTTTTAATAAGTTCATCAACAAGTTCTTTAACCGATTCCTGAACACCCAGTCCCGCCATAAGTGCTTTGCGTATAGATTCAAATATAGACATAATTTAGCTCCTCTTACTAAAAGTTAAGAATTAATAATCGAAAACCGGACATTATTATCCTATTTTCTTTTTTATAATGTCCACTACAGAACCGATCGCCTTATCAAGACCTTCCACATCCTTTGTGCCGCCCTGTGCCATGTCTGCTCTTCCCCCGCCTTTTCCGCCTGTGACAGTCTTGAGGATCTCCCCGGCATTAAGACGTGGTGTCAGATCTTTTGTAACTACTGCAACGTAAGATGCCTGACTGTTGAGAGAGGAACCCAGAACAATTACGCCGGAACCCAGTTTTTCCTTAATTTTATCTGCGAGATTCCTCAGGGTTTTAATGTCAAGGCCGGCAGTCTTGTAAGAAAGGACCTTTATCTTTTTTATATCTACAGCTTTCTTTATAATTGCATCAACATTTTTAACTGCTGTTTTGCTCTTTATATTTTCAAGCTCCTTTTCACGGCGCTTGCCTTCGTTTAGAAGCTTTTCAAGCTTTCCGGAAACATGGAGATCTTTAACCTTAAGAAGGCCGGCTGTCTTTTTCAGTTCCGCCTCCCCGGCCCTGATAAATTCAAGAGCTGAAAAACCTGTAATACCCTCAATCCTTCTTATTCCAGCTGCAACACTGCCCTTGGATATTATCTTGAAAGGGCCTATCTCCCCTGTTGCACGGCAATGTGTTCCACCGCAGAGTTCAGAGGAAAAATCCCCTGCACTCACAACCCTTACCTTCTCACCGTATTTTTCTCCAAAGAGTGCAACAGTGCCTTTGGAGACTGCCTCATTCAGGGTTGACACCTCAACATTTACAGGTAAGTTCTCAATGATCTTTTCGTTAATAATATCTTCAATTTCCTGTATTTCCTTACTGTTAACTGAATAAAAATGTGTAAAGTCAAATCTGAACCTGTCAGGAGCAACAAGTGAGCCGGCCTGTTTAATATGGTCGCCAAGTAC
>VAPA010245984.1_pt1 | contig 12300 bp, 9 predicted proteins | sample 3395041 | NCBI WGS metagenome assembly VAPA01 (sample SAMN08290432, study PRJNA428436) | hydrothermal vent metagenome | isolation source: Deep-sea hydrothermal vent chimney | place: Indian Ocean: Southwest Indian Ridge | depth 1973 m m
ACGGTGCCTGATGGATCCCGCAACTCGAAATGAAGCTGCGGAGCAACGTCCTCGGCGTTCCCGCTGTCTCCTACCCAGGCAATGTGTTGGCCAGCCTCGACACGAACGCCGGGCTTGATGGCCCGCTTGATCCCCCAGCCCCTGCCATCGTCAGTACCGGTTGTGTCGTTGTCGAGGTGGATGTACCAACTCTCCCAGCCGTCATCGTGGCGAATCACCAGCGTGCAACACCGTTCGGGGTTGAGATCATCCGGCCGGTTTGACCAGTTCACAAGCCGGACGACACCTGCTGCTGCTGCGACGACAGGAGTCATCTTGTCGGCCATGATGTCCTGCCCCTTGTGGAATCCATGGGACCGACCAGCCCAGAATGTGTCTGAGAAGTAGTGCTCTCCATCAACAGGGAACACGAGGTCGTAGTCGACGTCCTGGCCCAGATCGTGAGTTTCGTCCGCTCCCGGACTGTGAGCGAAGGCCACCCCCGGTATCGCAACGATGAGCGCGACGACGGTGCAACCGGCGACGAGAATCCGTTTCCAACCCATGGAACGGTTATCGGCGGCCCGAGCGGACCACTTAGCGGTTCAGACGACGGACGACGGACGACAGTCCTAACCCTCGCCTTCCGCCTTCTTGCGGAGAGCGGTGGGCGGTGGGCGGACAGCGCCTCAGAATAGGAGCGCAGCGACCGATCCGTCGTCGGTCTACGGGTGGCGAGCGCCAGCGAGCAGCAGGCCACCTAATTGGCGGGAAGCACCTGCGGACTCGGATCGGTCACCCAAGTACCGATCCCCTCATCGACGGTGACATCGGCACCATCGATCAGACCAACGAACCAACGGTCGACGGCTCCAACAAGAGCGTCTCGTTCGAGCGCATCTCTGACAACTTCAGGTGTTGCTTCCTCTCGCTGGCTCACGACGATGATGTGAAATCCGAGCTCCGATTCCACCGGTGACGTAGGAACGTCGATCTCGGCATCCATCGTGGCCGCGGCGAACGGCGCAACAAAACCAGCAGGTGAGTTACATCCGAGGTCGCCGCCGTTCGGGGCTGAACCGGGGTCAATGGACACCTCCTGTGCGATAGTCGCAAAATCTTCTCCAGACTCGATCCTCGCAGCCACGGCGTTGGCCTCGTCTTCGGTCTCGACAAGGATGTGGGAGGCGCAAACAACGGTCCAGTCGAGCGGCGAATCGACCAATTCTGCGTTGATGACGTATTCGCTGATCGCCTCTACCGCTTCAGCAAGTTGAGCTTGGACGCCGTCTTGGATTATCAGTTGCTCTACGAACTCTCTGACGCCTTCCTCCGATGCGTTCACAGCCGAGAGGTACTCCTCGAGAGTTGCTCCACCGCCCTGGCCGGCGACAACCTCATCGAGGCGGGAGGAGATCTCATCCTCGGTAGGCGTGATCCCGAAGTCTGACGAAGCGGCTTGGGTGATCGCCTCCCACTGGATCACAACAGCCAGGAAGCGATTGAATTCTGATGCCGCGTCCCCTGCCTCGTTCGTGGGGACGAGTTTTTCGACCTCTGAACGGAGGATGTCCGTACCGTTGACCGACGCGACGACATCGTCGCTGGTGCTGCAAGCAGCAGCGACCATCGAGAGCACGACGAGAACCACGAGGAGTCGTTTCATGCACAACCTTTCCTGGAACCGGGAGGCTACGCCCGCACGCGCCATACAGACCTCGCCCCGCCAAGACGCGAACCCAGGGTTCCAGTGCATCGTTTCCGGATGCTCCAGCCCACAGAACGCGAGGAGCCAGACACTCCTACCCTGCGGCTTCAACCGGAGCAGGCATGACGAGCGAGCCAAGAAGCGAACCAACACAACCAGATATCGACTTCGCCGCGCTCGAGACCATCGAGAAGCGGCTGCTCTGGCTCTCGGTCCGCATGATCGACCACGCCAACAGGCGGGGCGAAACCGAGATCAAGGTCGGGGGCCATCAGGCTTCATGCGCCTCGATGGCCACGATCATGACGGCGCTGTGGTTCGCCCACATCGGCGGGGAGGACAAAGTCGCGGTCAAACCGCACGCTGCCCCGCTGTACCACGCGATCAAGTACCTGACAGGTGAGCTTGACGAGAGTTACCTCACGACGTTGCGTCAACGCGGAGGCCTGCAGGCCTATCCATCGCGCACGAAGGACCCGGACGTGGCGGATTTCTCGACGGGCTCGGTGGGCCTCGGGGCAGTTGCTCCCCTCTTCTCTGCGGCTACGCGGAGGTATGTCGATGATCACTTCGGAGACAACCCACCGGCAAGATTCATTGCTATCGCCGGTGATGCGGAGCTTGATGAGGGGAACGTCTGGGAGGCTATTGCAGACCCCTCCCTGCAGGGCCTTGGAAACGTGATGCTGATCGTCGATCTCAACAGGCAGAGTCTCGATCGCATCATTCCCGGCATCCAGGCCCAGCGACTGATGAGCTTCTTCCGCGACGCCGGGTGGCATGTCGTGGAGGCGAAATATGGCACGAAGCTGCTCGATGCCTTCGAACGCCCGGGCGGGGAGTCGATCCGTGCCCACATCGACCAGATGTCGAACGAGGAATACCAGAGCCTGTTCGCGTATCAGGGTCGGGAGCTCCGATCACGGTTCCTGGCGAACGCCGATGCTGCCGTCGGCGAGGCGATCTCGGAGATCCCCGACGACGAGCTCGCGTCGGTGGTCCAGAGTCTCGGAGGCCACGACCTCCGGGTACTCGTCGATGCGTACCAACAATGTGATGCAGTGACCGATAGGCCGAGCGTCGTATTCGCATACACCATCAAGGGCTGGGGTTTGCCGATCGTCGGCGACCCGATGAACCACTCCGTGGTCATGAGCAGTGCCCAGATCAACGACCTTCGCCACGAGATCGGGCTGACCAACCAGAGCGAGTGGGGCCGTTTCGATCCTGCTGCCCCAGAGGGGTTGATCTGTGCCGAGGTCGGCGCGGCCGTCAACAACGAACCTCCACCCCCGAGACCACGCCTCGAGGTGCCGGCCGAAACCGAGGCCAGGCACAAACCCAGGGTGTCCACCCAGGAAGCGTTCGGAAGGATCATCGTTGCTCTCGGGAAGGATGATGCTCTTGCTGCCCGACTGGTCACGGTATCACCCGACGTGTCCGTTTCCACGAGTCTCGGCGGCTGGATCAACGCGCACGGTGTGTACGCGGCGACTGAACACCACGACTACTTCGAGCAAGACCGCATCCTGAAGTGGAAACCAGGTCCCGGAGGCAGACACATCGAACTCGGTATCTCTGAAATGAACCTCTTCCTGTTGCTCGGACAACTCGGTCTCTCCCACGAGCACCACGGGGAGATGCTCATCCCCATCGGCACCGTGTACGACCCGTTCGTTTTACGCGGACTCGACGCGCTGATCTACTCGTTGTACAACGGATCAAAGTTCATCGTTGCAGGCACACCTGCCGGCATAACGCTCGCACCCGAGGGTGGTGCGCATCAGTCCACGATCACGCCGTCCGTCGGACTGGAACTGCCGGGAATCATGCAGACCGAACCGACGTATGCACGGGCTCTCGATTGGATTCTGAGCGATGGGATCAATGTGCTCTCAGACCCACAAGCGACGAGCCTGTACATAAGGATGTCAACCCGCCCCATCGACCAGACGCCCTTCATCGAGGCATCGGAGCGAGTCGGGATCGACAGGCTGCGCCAAGATGTTCTCTCCGGCGGCTACAGGCTCAGAGAACCGGGCAGAGGGGAGCCGCTCATCCTTGCTGCGTCGGGACCTGTGATGCCGGAGGTCCTGCTCGCCGCCGACACGTTGGCAGACGAGGGCGCCGCAGTGACCGTGCTCGACATCACAAGCCTCAACCGCCTGTATCAGGGCTGGCAGAGCGAACTGACCGAAGCAACACGGACCTCAACGATTCCCACGGGACACGGACACCTCGAACAGCTCATACGGCCCGATGAACGCTCAGCACCGATCGTGACCATCCATGATGCAGCTTCCCATTCAATGGCGTGGCTCGGATCTGTCTACGGACAGAGAGCAGTCCCGATCGGCGTGGACCGCTTCGGCGAATCGGGAACGATCCATGAGCTCTACGACGCATTCGGACTCCTACCTCACCAGATTGCGGCTGCGGGCCTCGTTGCCCTGGATTCCGAATAGTGGTTCGTCGATATCACAGCCGGGACACGCGAATTCAACGATTCGGACCCCGGTTACCGATGATGAGCTGGACCATATCTCAGATGTCGGCGACCGACGGACCAGCGATATCACCACGCGGCACCGCAGGTGCACGCGCTTCAAACGTCGGGTATGGTGAGCGCAATGAAGATCGTTCGGCTGGGTCTGTTCGTGGGTGTGTTCACGCTCGTCGTCGCAGCGTGTGGTGGTGACGCGACCGGTGACACCACGTCGACGACAACCACTACAACTGCGCCTCCAACGTCGACCACATCGTCGACGACGACCCTTCCCCCCACAACGACAACAACAACGGCGGCGCTAGGCGCGACGTCGACCATCGTGGTGGTCCAGCAGGACCTCACCGTGCTCGGGTATTTCTCCGGCACGATCGACGGCATTGCTGGAGAAGAGACCAGAACGGCGATCGCCAAGTTCCAGACCGATGTCGGAATCGAGGCGGACGGCAAGTTCGGCCCGATAACCGACGGTGCTCTCGCCCCGAAGCTCCAATCAGACGTCCATTATGTGACCGACTTGCAGGAGAAACTGGTCGAGTTGGAGTACTACGGCGGTCCGGTGGACGGGGACTACGGAAAGGGCACCCAGAAGGGTGTGAAGCTCCTCCAACGGTCGTGTGATCTGGAGGAGACAGGCGAACTCGACATCAACACGCGCCTGTGCCTGGGCGGGCACATCTAGCCAGGCATCAGGCTTCAGGTGCCAGGTGTCAGGGAAGAAACATTCCGACATCCTCCAGCCCTCCGGGCTCGCAGGCCCCCTGCATCGCGACTGCGTCGCTCTGCCGTCCCCCCACAAGCGGAGGACATGCCAATTGAACCTGTCGTCGGTCCTTTGCAAAGGAACACAGTCGTCGGTCGTCGGTGAGCGAGGCGTCGCCGAGTGGTCGAGTGGACGCAGTTCGTCACGTTCCGGTGCACGGTACGCGTACGTCCGCTAGCGTGAGAATTACTTGAGACCCGGAGATAGGAATTCTGGGATTCAGGAGAGCAATTGGAGGCAGACACATGAGACAAAAGACGACGTGGTTCGCACTTGTCCTTGCACTCGCACTCGTTGCTTCGGCCTGTGCAGGCAGCACGACTGAAACAACTGATGCACCGGCCGGAGATACGACGACAACAGCGACGCCGACGGAAACGACCACAACGACAACGCGTGCGCCGGACCCAGGCTTCGAGGGTGCCATCCTCGATGCAGGCGGTTGCGACTACGGCGGTCGCGTCAACACCATCGAGGCCGTAGATGAATTCACCGTTGAATTCACCCTCTGTGGCCCCCACCCCGCGTTCCTCGCTCAGATCGCCTTCGGCGTTTTCGGCATTCAGCCCGCTGAGCATCTCGAGGCAACGGGCGGAGCGCCATTGGACAACCCGATCGGTACGGGACCGTACGCACTCAAAGAGTGGGTCCGAGGCGACTCCGTCGTCTACACCCGCAACGACGACTACTACGGCCAGAAGGCCCCGCACACAACTGCGGTGTTGAAGTGGTCGACGGAGAGCGCTGGACGATTGATCGAATTGCAGAGCGGCAACGCCGACGGCATGTCGTTCCCTGGTAACGAGGACATTGCGACGATCGAAGGTGACCCGAACCTGGTCCTGCTGAACAAGCCGGAGCCGAACATCTTCTACATGGGCTTCACGAATATCTTCCCGCCGTTTGACAACGTCGACGTGCGCAAGGCCATCGCTCTCGGCATCGACCGTCAGCGGATCGTCGACACGTTCTACGCGCCGGGGTCCGAGACCGCTTCTCACTTCACGCCGTGCTCCGTTGAGAACGGTTGCGAGGGTGAGAGCTGGTATGACTTCGATCCTGCGGCAGGTAAGGCTCTCCTCGCAGAGGCTGGCTTCCCTGACGGGTTCGAGACGAAGATCTTCTACAGGGACGTGACCCGTGGCTATCTGCCTACTCCTGGCAACGTTGCTGCCGACATCCAGGCACAGCTCAAGGAGAACCTGGGCATTGATGCCGAGGTTGTCGTGATGGAATCAGGTGAGTTCATCCAGCAATGTTCCTCTGCCGGGCAGTGTGATGGCATTCACCTCCTCGGATGGACGGGTGACTACCCACACGTGACGAACTTCCTTGACTTCCACTTCGCGGAAGGCAACCCACAGTTCGGTACCCCCCACCCGGCGATCTACGAACCGCTGAAAACAGCCTCCGAGATGGCGTCCGCGGCGGAAGCAGCTCCTCTGTATGAGGAGGCGAACAATGCCATCAAGGCACTCGTTCCGATGGTTCCGATCGCTCACGGCGCAACCGCGTTCGTTGCGACGGCGAACGTCAACGGTGCCTACGCGCCGCCGTGGGGCTCAACGCTGTTCAACTTCTGGGATACCGGAAAGGACACCATGGTGTTCGTGCAGAACAACGAGCCGATCTCGCTGTATTGCTCGGATGAGACCGACGGTGAGTCATTGCGAGCATGCGCCCAGGTTGTCGAGGCCTTGTACTCGTACGACCAGACCGGCGACGTTCAGCCACAGCTTGCAACTGGTTGTGAACCGAACGCCGATCTGTCGGCGTGGACATGCTCACTCCGCCAGGGCGTCGTGTTCCACGACGGTTCGAGCTTCGATGCGAACGATGTTGTTGCTTCGTTCTCAGCCGGATTGGATGCAGCGAACCCGCTGCACACTGGAAACAGCGGCGTGTTCGAGTACTACGACTATCTGTGGAACGGCCTGATCAACGCGGAGGGCTGATCCATTGATCTGAGCCAAAGACGGAGGGGGAGGCGCAAGCGCCTCCCCCTCCGTCTACTCTCGTTTCCATACCATGCTTGGTTTTATCACCCGTCGTACACTGCTCGCGATCCCGGTTCTCATCGGGATCGTTGTCGTCGTGTTCTTCCTCATCAGGGCCATCCCCGGCGACCCGTGCACAGCAATGCTCGGCGAACGTGCAACCGAGGAAGCATGCGAGCGATTCAATGAGGCGAACGGTCTGAACGAACCGATCTGGGTACAGCTCGGCATCTACATGAAGAACATCTTCACCTTCAACCTCGGTGAATCCATCCGGTTCTCCCGTCCCGTGAACCAGCTCCTCATCGAGAAGCTCCCTCTCACTGCAGAGCTTGCGTGGTCCGCCCTGTGGCTCGCGATCCTCGGCGGCGTGCCCCTCGGGATCCTCGCCGCACGAAGGCACAACACCGCGGTGGACGCGGGCACGATGGCTTTCGCCAACATCGGCGTGTCCATGCCGGTGTTCTGGCTTGGACTGATGCTGGCGTATCTCTTCGCCGTTGTGCTCAAAGACACTCCTATCGCTCTCCCCCCATCCGGTCGACTATCAGCGGGAGTGTTCTCGATCCCCTACTACGAGGCTTGGGGATGGGAGCTCACGGAAGGAAGCTTCTGGGCGAAGTTCCACGAGTACGTTGCGAACCACTACATATTCAACACATTCATCACGGCCCAGTGGTCTGTTTGGTGGGACGCCGTTCGCCACATGATCCTTCCTGCGATCACGCTCGCAACGATCCCGCTTGCGATCATTGCCCGAATCACCCGGTCCTCGCTGCTCGAGGTGATGAACAAGGACTACATCCGAACAGCGAGAGCCAAGGGTGCGGCGGAGAGGCGGGTCGTCGGTAGACACGCGTTGCGCAACTCGTTGCTGCCGGTGGTTACGATCATCGGACTCCAGCTCGGTCTCCTGATGGGCGGAGCTGTGCTGACAGAGACCGTCTTCGGACTCGCAGGAATCGGACGCGCCCTTTTCGATGCCATAACCGGCCGTGACTACGCGGTCGTGCAGGGATTCACAGTCATCATCGCGCTCGGATATGTGGTGGTGAACCTCTTCGTTGATATCTCGTACGGATACCTCGATCCACGGATCAGGGTGAAGTAGCCATGGCATCGAAAGCAACCATCGCGAAACTGGAGGCAGCCGCCGCCGCAGAAACGCTCACAGATGAGCCGTTGAGCCAGTGGCGACTGACACTGCGGCGGTTCCGAGGACGAACCTCAGGGATGATCGGGCTCAGCATCGTGGTGTTCCTCATCCTCATCGCGATATTCGCGCCCTTGATCTCCCCGTACCATCCCAACGAGGTGCTCATCGGCAAGGAGGACGTCGGGCCCCGAGAGAAGCCATGCATTCAAGCACTTGGGTGTGACCCGGAACAGCCACAACACATCCTGGGGACGGATGCAAACGTTCGCGACGAGTTCTCGAGAATCATCTTCGGGGCCAGGGTCAGCCTCACGCTCGGTTTCTTCACTGTGACCATCGCCCTGCTTGTCGGGAGTTCGCTCGGTGCGATCGCCGGCTACACAGGGGGGTGGTTCGACAATGTGATCATGCGGGTGATGGACGTGGTTCTCGGCTTCCCCTCGCTACTTCTTGCCATCGCGATCGTCGCCGTGTTGGGACCTGGACTGGAAAACGCGCTCATCGCGATCGCCATCGTCAGCATCCCGGCATATGCCCGTGTCATGCGCGCCCAGGTCCTCGCGATCAAGGAGACGGACTTCGTCTCCGCCTCGATCGCTCTCGGGGCATCACCCAGACAGATCCTCCTCCGTCGGGTTGTCCCGAACGCACTCACCCCGCTTGTCGTGCTCGCGACGCTCGGCGTTGCAACGGCGATTCTCGAGGCCGCCGGGCTGTCGTTCCTCGGGCTCGGAGCCCAGCCTCCAACGGCAGAGTGGGGTTCGATGCTTGCATCGGAACGTAACAACGTATTCACCTCTCCACATCTCGTCTTCTTCCCCGGTATCGCCATCATGATCACCGTTCTCGGGTTCAACCTGATGGGCGACGGAATGCGTGACGCCCTCGACCCGTCGTTGCACAAATGACGATCCCAGAGACCCAGGAGAGTGCTTTCACGCCGGACGACCCGACGTCGCTGCCGGCCGGCACAGGGGAAATTCTTCTCGAGCTCAAGGGCTTGAAAACATACTTCGACACCCGGGAGGGCGTCGTCAAGGCTGTCGATGGAATTGACCTCGAGGTTCGTCGAGGCGAGGTGCTCGGCATCGTCGGCGAGTCTGGGTGTGGCAAGTCCGTTACGTCGCTTTCGATCATGGGTCTCGTACCCAAGCCCGGAGAGATCGTTGCTGGCGAGGTTCTCTTTGGTGGCAGGAACATCGTCGAGATGTCGGACCGCGAGCTGCGCGATCTGAGAGGGGAGCATGTCTCGATGATCTTCCAGCAGCCGTCCGGAGCGCTCAATCCGGTCCAACGGTCCGGCGTCCAGATCAAGGAGGTATTCAAACTGCACCGCGATTGGTCGAAACACGTTCGCGAGGAGCGAGCCATCGAGATGCTCGAGAAAGTCGGCATTCCCGACCCGGAATCCCGAGCAGAAGCATACCCACATGAGCTTTCCGGTGGCATGGCACAGCGCATCATGATCGCGATGGCTCTGTCATGTGAACCAGAACTCCTCATCGCCGACGAACCCACGACGGCCCTTGACGTCACCATTCAGGCGCAGATTCTCGACCTGATCCGTGACCTTCAAGAGCAGTCCCGAACAGCAGTGGTACTCATCACCCATGACCTTGGCGTCATTGCGGAAATGGCAGATCGAGTTGCCGTGATGTATGCCGGTGAGATCGTTGAGGAGACCGACGTACGCACGATCTTCAAGCACCCGCTCCATCCCTACACACAGGGACTCATCGCGTCGATTCCTGTCCTTGGTCGGATGCAGGATGAACTTGCGACGATTCCCGGCATCGTTCCGTCGCTCATCGACCTACCTCTCGGCTGTCGTTTCGCGTCGCGTTGTGCAGCGAGGATCGAGAACGACCTGGAGATCTGCCTCGAGCAGGAGCCAGAACTCGAACAGATCCGAGATGGGCACAAGGTTCGATGCTGGCTTCACGCGAAGGGAGGTGAGCATGAGGGAACCACTGATTGAGATCAAAGGTCTCGTGAAGCAATTTCCCGTGAGGGAAGGTCTGCTTCAGCGCGAAGTTGCCACCGTGAACGCTGTTGCTGGTGTTGACCTCACCATCTACCGAGGCGAAACCGTCGGTCTCGTCGGCGAGTCCGGGTGTGGCAAAACAACTCTCGGCCGCACACTTGTTCGCCTCCTCGAACCGACATCGGGTTCGATCGTCTTCGACGGCCTGGACATCACCCACCTCAAGCCCAAAGAGCTCAAGCCTTTCAGAAGACGAGCCCAGATCGTGTTCCAGGATCCGTATTCATCGCTCGATCCCCGCACGCAGGTCGGCAACTCGATATCGGAAGGTCTCATGCTTCACGGGGTATCCGACAAGGATGAGCGTCAGGTGCGAGTGAGAGAGATGCTTGAACTCGTCGGCCTCCGGGGAAGCCACGCGAGTCGATATCCCCATGAGTTCTCCGGAGGACAGCGACAGAGAATCGGCCTTGCTCGGGCACTGATCCTTCGACCCGACTTCGTCGTGGCCGATGAGCCGGTGTCGGCTCTCGATGTTTCTGTTCAAGCCCAGGTGCTGAACCTCCTGAGGGAACTCCAGACCGAACTCGATCTCACGCTGCTGTTCGTGGCCCACAACCTCGCAGTGGTCGAACATGTGTCGGATCGAGTGGCCGTGATGTATCTCGGACGAATCGTCGAGACTACCGAACGTGAGCGCTTGTACTCGGATCCGCTGCATCCGTACACCGAAGCGCTGCTGTCTGCGATCCCGATTCCCGACCCCGATCGTCCCAGGAACCGACAGATCCTCCAAGGTGAGGTGCCCTCCCCCATCGACCCGCCGTCGGGCTGCTACTTCCATCCGCGCTGCCCCATCGCTCAGGAAGGCATCTGTGACGTCGAAAGACCCGAGTTGCTACGTGCAGAGAACGACGAGAGCCATCTCGCTGCCTGTCATCTGCGAACGGGTGCGTATCAGAACCTCGACCCGCGGAACTTCGCCCCGACGACGGACAACTGATCGGTCTCTCCAGCCCCTCCGGGCTCGCAGGCTCGCAGGCCCCCCTTCTGCGTCGGTGACTTCGTCGCTCTGCTGTTCCCCCGCAAGGGAGGGACATGCCGATTGGACCTGTCGTCGGCCGTCCTACACGGTCGCACCCAGCAGATCCCGCTTGAGAGTGTGGGCCCCTGGCTCAACACCGAGCACGGACGCCTCAGGGACCTCGATCCAGTTCTCGTCGGTGATGGGCTCGGACGCCACGACCACAGACCGATAGTCATCGTCAGCCTCAGGGCAGTGCGATGTACCGCATACGGCACAATCACGGATACCCCGCCTGAACGTCCAATACAGGGAGTTTCCCCATCGGCTTGCCGCAATGTGTCGACCGTCGCTGATGATGAAGTTGAGCTTTGGCAGCTCGGATGCACCCGATCGCATCGACAGGTCAACGAGCTCGAGCACAGACTCTGCCAGGAGCTCAACCACCGGCTCGAGCCCGCCGGCCTGATCGCCGGGGTCGAGACCGTATTCGCTCATGCGGTTCAGCATCCACAAGAACGCCAGTTCGCTGTCCGTCTCACCGTCCGGAGGTCCGTATGGACCGATGTCGAGCCTTGTCGACACATGGTCGAACGCCGGAATCGATCCGTTGTGGGCAAAGGCCCAGGTGCCGAACGTGAAGGGATGGGTGTTCTCTGTCGACACCCTCCCGATCGTTGCAGCGCGAACATGGGCGATGGCGGCCTCGGACCGGATATCGGCGGCGACCTCGGCGAACTGGTCATCGGCGAAGGCTGGCATCGTGCTCTTGATGACCTCGCGTTCATCTCCGAGCCAGTGAGCTATGCCCCAACCGTCCGCGTTGCGAATGCCGCGGCTGTCCCTATCGCTCTGTGTTTGGAGTGCGTTCTGAGCGGCGACGAGGCTGCATTCGAGCCTGGTTGGTTGCGTGGCGAGAAAACCGTAGAGACGACACATCGTGGCTCCTTTCACAGTGAGAACCACGGAGACACCTCGGCCGGCCACCGATTGTCGTGTCCGGGACTGAAAACCTGCAGTCGGAGTCGACAAGCGACCCGTATGAGCGCCGACTCGTGGCCGCCGGCGAGCGTCATGTCCGATCGGTCGGCGTCCGGTTGTTCTCACACCTGAAACCTGATGCCAAAGACCCGTCTCCCATGAGATACTTTCCAGAGGAACCATGCGAAATCGGAACGAGTCG
>VAPA010920607.1_pt1 | contig 12289 bp, 23 predicted proteins | sample 3395041 | NCBI WGS metagenome assembly VAPA01 (sample SAMN08290432, study PRJNA428436) | hydrothermal vent metagenome | isolation source: Deep-sea hydrothermal vent chimney | place: Indian Ocean: Southwest Indian Ridge | depth 1973 m m
AGAGTATGGGCTAGTGGAATATCTTATAGAACAGACCCTCTAGCTATTGTCCAAATCACAGACACACAAACTTAAAATGACAGAAACAAACCAAAAAAAATTATATAAGCATTTCAAAAAGGTTGTGGATAGTGGTGCAACTGAGCAAATAAGAAAGATGGCTGAGAGAAATGTAGCTATGACTTTAAAAGCTTATCCTCACTTTGCTGAAGAAATACCTGAGGAGAAACCTAAATCTAAGGATAAGAAGTAATATTGCATCCCTATATGGGATTAAATTTAAATAGTCTAATTCTATGTAATTTTATGACAGCTACTGAAGTTAGTGATGGTTCTGTTCAGGAGGATGGGACTGGAACCTCAGGCACAAGACACATAGCTAAGAGATACCCAAATATAGAAGGGCTTGAAGCTGGAACAACTAAGCAAGAGGGAGTTCCTTATCTTGAAGAGGAGGGTTTTTGATGGGAGGTAAAGGTTCAGGTAGAAAAGTTGACCCTGCGAAACAATTTCTGGCTGAGAGAACAGACTTTGTTAAGCCTACAGGAGCAGCTCCACTTGAACTCCCAAACTATTCTGGTGTTAAAAGAGATTTACAGAAAGGACAGATAACTTTAGGAACTGCAGGGAGTGTTTTATTTCTCAGTTCTACTGGTCATATCACAGAGAACAATTCAAACTTATTCTGGGATGACACAAACAACAGGCTTGGGATTGGAACAGCTTCCCCATCTTCTGCTTTAGATGTTCTTGGAAATATAGAAATCCCAGCGGGAAACAAGATTATTTTAGATTCAGATGGTGGCTCTGATAGTTACATCTCCTATTCTGCTAGTGCTGTTCATTTCTTTGAAGATGGAACAGAGGGAATAACTATAAAATCAGGAAGTGTTGGAATGGGAACAGATAGTCCTTCAAGTCCTCTGCATGTTTATCACGCCACAACTGACTTTATAGCCAGATTTAAAAGCGGGGATAATAAGGCAGGGATAATGATAATTGATGACGATACAACAAATTATGTGATTAGTCAGGATGGTTACATGTCTTTGGGTTCTAATAATGCTTTGAATGCTGGAAACTTGAATATTAAATCAACAGGAAACGTAGGAATCGGGACTACGAGTCCTGGTGAGAAATTAAGTGTTCAAGGTAATTTGACTCTTGATGTTGGAGGAGGTTTAAGTAATGATTATGGAAAATCTTTATTCTTTACAGTTGATGCATCACCTGTTAAGGTAGCAGGTATAAGAATGAAAGAACACACAACTAATAATTATGGATTAGAATTTCAAACATATTCGGGGGGTTTAGGTACAAGGATGACAATATTAGGTGACGGAAACGTAGGAATCGGGACGAGTAGTCCACTTTCAATATTAGATTTAGATGAGGGTGGTAATAGTTGGGCTAATTCCATAATCTTACGACATGATGAAGGAAGTACAGGTTGGAATATCCATCCAGAAAGTAATACAGAAGATTCATTATGGTTTGGGTATAATAGTGATACAAGTGGTGCAACTGCTGTAGCTAAAATGGTAATAGAAGGAACAACAGGAAACGTAGGAATCGGGACTACGAGTCCTAACGAAACTCTGACAATAGAGGCAGGGGTGGTTTCAATCAAAGAGACTACAACCCCAACAGCGACAACAAATTACGGGAAAGTCTACACTAAATCTGATAACAAGCTCTACTTCCAAGATGGTGCAGGAACAGAGCATGAGATAGCCTTTGTTTAGAAACATTTATAAAGCTATGTTACATATCTGTTACATGGATAAGATAATTAGAATAAGATTGGAAACTTATAAACTACTTAGAAGAACTTTTGAAGGAAAATATAAAGAAAGTTTAGCAGATTACTTTCAAAGGTTGGCTGAACATTTAGAGGAGAGAAAATGAAACTTAAAACTTTGAAGGATTTGATGAATGAAGGGTGGATTAAACATTTCAAACTGAAACAAGAAGCAATTAAATGGGTTAAGACTATGGAAGGATATGCAACAGAAACTTCTTTCTTCAGAGACTTCTTTAACATAACTGAGGAGGATTTAAAATGAAAAACCAAATCTGTGCAAAGTGTGGGCTGAAAGAAGAGGTTCATCAATTAGATAGAGATGATAATAGTCCTTGGATAGATAAGGAAACATGCGAGAAATTCGAGCCTGAAAAAACAGATTTGAGAACAGAAATAAGAAAATTGTATGGATTCATTCCAGAAATTGAGACACAATTAGATAATATTGAAAATCAAGGTTGTGGTAAAACTGATGGATATTATACTAATAAAGTTTACAAAGAATGCGGAGTGAATTGGATATGCCCTGAATGTCAAAATCAAGGTTGTGGGAAAGATATTCATAATACTTGTGGAGACTTTGGATTTTTATGTGGTGACTGTCACCCTCAAGGTTGTGGGAAAACTGATGGATATAATAAAGTTTACAAAGAATGCGGAGTGAATTGGATATGCCCTGAATGTCAAAATCAAGGTTGTGGTGATGTTTGTGAATGTGATTGTCATGCTTTTGTAGGTGGAAGTGGAAAACCTTGCCCAGAATGTCAAAATCATAGTCCTCAGAAGAAAAAAAATTCTAGTAATTTCTTTTCGGTCATATCTGAGGACACGCCCTCTATTCGCAATCCTCCGCGGGATAGACATCGGGATGAGGTAGAGGGCACTGATACTTTAAGCGATAATATTGATAAATGGTGGAGGGAAGTTATGCAGATTTCAAGCACATCAACAAGGAAAGAGGAATTAGATTATATTATCAAAAAATCCATCAAGAAGCTGAATGAACAATTAAAGGATTTTGGTTATGACGTTATAGACTTATTAAAATTAGAAAAAGTAGATGAATATGTTATAGAAAAGATGGCGAGGTTGTTTAGAGAACATAAAAAAGAAATTGACAAACTCGCAGGAGAGGAGTTGATATGAAAACAAGAATAATAGAAGTGATAGAAACATATGTGAGAAGGGGAACAGGCATAGAAAATGACCCCATTAGAAATATCTATCAATTATGGAGCAAGGAAGGAAAACTCATTTATGAAGAAGAAGACAAATATCTAAAAAAACAGGAGGAAGAATGATGAAATGTGAACACATGCACAAAGATTTCCCAGACAATGCAATCTGTGAGGATTGCAATCAAGAATGGAACTCAGAATATCACATGTCGGATGAATGTGTGAATATTGATGAAGATTTGAAAGGGGGTAATGAAAATGACAGAACAAGCTAAAATAACAGCAATATGTCAAGAATGTGGAAAACAATTTGAATATGTATTAAAGCCAGGATTTCCCAGAAAATATTGCTTTGAATGTTCAGAAGAGAAGAAAGCATCATATCAAGCAACAGCGGGCAATGGTAATGGTGAAAAGCCTCAGAAAACGCCTGAGAAAGCTCTAGTGCGTGAATTTCACCTATCTCCTGAGCAGGTTAGGACAAATGCGTTGAATGCAGCGTTAAAGATGTGTGAAATAGGAAATCATAAGCTTGAGAAGGAGCAGTTATTAGAGATTGCAGCTAATTTAGAGAAGTATTTATGGGATGGGATTTAAATTTTCTTAACTTTGCACTGAACAAACGCAACAAAACATATTTTTTTATTTTTTATTCCATATCCTTCTGAGTATTTGATTAATGTAACATCAAATGGAGATTTAGATCCTGCTGTTCGTTGAGCTTCCCAGCCTGCATCTTTAAAGATTTTAACAACTTCTCTTTCAAGTCTTACGCCTTTTTCGTATTGTGTCATTTTTTACGCCTTTTTCTTCCACAATTAGGGCATTTAACCCTATAAGCTGAGAAACCCATCCCACAAAATAGACACCTAATGTATTTATGCCCCATTTAAATTTTCTTAGGCTCAAGTATCTTAAATTTCCATACTTGACCTGTTTCTCTAATTAAGCCTGTCTCAGCCATAATTTTCAAGGTTGAGGATATGGTTCTCTCATCGCTTCCTATTTCTGTAATGATTAAATGCTTTAACTTGGTTATATGAAGTGTTCTGCCTATTAGTGGTTTAAGCAATTTAACAACTTTGCTGTACTTACTTCTATGGTCCATACACACACATATACATTAAACTATATATGTGTTTCTATAGATTGATTGGTGGCTAGTTCTATTATTGGGTTTGACAATATATTAATTCAATATATTTAACACATTAACGACTAATGGAATTCGGTTAAATTGCAGAATTTGAATTCAGTATTATCGTATTATTGTAGTAGTGCTATATATACAGATGAAAAACACATATATAGTTTTCATCTGACACTTAAAGACATATTCAGATAATTACATAGAACCCTAAGAACAGCCCCCTTTTTATAACAATCCTACCACTTTTGAATAGTGCTATCTGCAGAAAAGCTTATATATGCAGAAATATTCAAAAAGTTGCACTTTTTGACTTCTCAGAATATACAAACCCTGCAGATAGGTGTAGCCTTTCTAATAGCACTTAGGCCACCCAAAACCCTCATTTCTGTGCTTATCACTGCTATGGCCACCCTGATTCTCTGCATAAAGCAGCAGAAACCAGAGCGCATCCTTCAAAGGGGATTTGCCCCCCTCAAATCCCCTTTGTTCACTATCTGTTTGCCTCTGCGCTCTTTTGCAGTTATCGGCTTCATCCGATAACTCAACTATCGTTTGCTTGTTCACTGCTTGTTACTCACTACCCCTCATAAGTAGTAACAAAGGGATTAAGGTGTTACCCTGTTCATTTAGGTAACCTTACTGAACGATGGAAATAGGATACCCGACGTTCAACATTTTAGTAGTATTGTTTTGGCTATCCCCACAGAAGTTTTTTATTTTTTAAAATTTTAAAAAAAAGAAAAAAAGAGTTGGTTCCCCTTTTACGTATCCCCAACTCTCCATCACAACTTCACAAAGCTTTATAAATCTTTTTAATCTTTTTAAAATATTAAAAACATGGAACTAGTATTAGACGACTGGCAAGAAGAAGTTCTCAAGCACAGAGGCGATCTAATCCTTTGCACAGGCAGACAGATAGGCAAGACCACAATCATGGCTATAAAAGCAGCCAGACGAATGATTGAAGAGCCAAACACCCACATCATCATCTGCTCTCTCTCAGAGGACCAGGCTAAGCTGATAATCACAATGATTCTTAGAGAACTAGAGAAAGCCCACAAGAAGATGATCCGAAAAGGCAAGAAAAAGCCAACACAAAACAAGATTCAACTCACAAACAACTCTTTCGCACTCGCTCGTCCAGTCGGAAACACAGGAGATGCAATTAGAGGCTTCACAGGAAACATCCTTATAATCGACGAAGGCTCGAGATTTCCAGAACATGCCTTTATAGCAGGAGAACCAACCCTGCTCTCAACAGGAGGAGAAGTTTGGATGTGTTCAACACCACATGGAAAGAAGGGCTACTTCTGGGAGCAATACAATGCAGCCGAGAACGAAGAAGAAAGCGATATTGAGAACGAGATGGGTTGGTGGGTTAAGCATGTTAACGGAGAAGAAGCTATCACAAATAGACCTATTAACGACTTTTGGACAGAAGAGAAGAGAACCAAAGCAATCAATAGACTTCAGAGGCTAAAAGACAGATGGAGTGATTTGAGATATGGACAGGAGATTCTGGCAAAGTTCATGGATGACTTGATGAGATTCTTCGATGACAATATAATCAAGAAAGCATGCATCCTCAAAAGACCAGATGAGATATACCCTGAAGGAGACTATTATATGGGAAACGACCTCGCACGTATGGGAGGAGACTCATTCACAGCTGAAATCCTTAAAGATGGAGATGTAATCACGCATGTCGAGAACATTGTGGAATCACAACTGCTCACAACAAGAAACGAAGAGATAATCTTAGAACTAACTAGAAAATGGAAGCCTAGAAGGATTGGGATAGATGCAGGAGCTGGAACACTTGGAGTTGGAATCTACGACCATCTTCTGCAGAATCCCCTCACAAAGAGAAAGGTGATTCCTATGAATAACAGGAAACTGATTTTAGATAGGGATGGAACATCCCAAAGCCTCTTCAAAGAGGATATGTATGACAACTTTAGAAGTATGCTTGACCATGGAGAGCTTTTGCTTCTCGACGATGATTCAGTCCAAAACTCACTTCGTTCTGTTCAGATAGAATTACGGGAGGACTCACACGGAACTACAAAAGTCAAAATCCATGGGAATGACACACATATAACTGAAGGATTGATTAGAGCTGCATGGTTAGCTAAAAAGGAAAAGTCTAAAAAGATACATATTCACCATATATGAATGGACCTAAATGACTTAACACCTAAAAAGTTCTTTCAGAAATGCACATATAACTCAGATCCTAATCCAGGCAACAAGATAGTGGTGCCAAATGGAGATTTTATTCAATCTGCGATTCTTCTTAACCTTATAAATAAACTTGAACAAATTAGGATTAAACTAGAATGAGTTGGACTATTGTAGCATCAGGACCTGCAATCTCAAAAGCAGGATTGAACGCAACTATCATAGCTGCTAATCTGGATGAATATAGCGATGAAGCTGAAGGCATGGCATCTGCTTTAGCCCGATATGATGTTGTAACTAACTGGACAAATCTCACAGCACAGGGAAAGAATACTTTTGCTAATTTCGTTTCTTCATGGATTGCTCAACAGATTATTAACTATGACCAAGACGCAATAGGCAGAGTAGTAGCTAATCTTAGACTGAATGTACTTGAAAATAACATTAACACAGCTAAACAAATCATTACAGATAAGAACATGAGAACTTATCTAGGAATCGGTACAGGATGACGAAATCATTACCTCAACCTTTCCCAGAACCAGCACCTGCAGCTATTGCTACCTACGATGCTATTGATGTTGCAGATGGGACTGGAACTATCATCTTTCAAGGATATTCGTCTGGGGTTGTAGAAGACCATCACCTCTCAAGGTCAATAGTTTACTCAGATAAAGTTGAAACAACTAAAACAGACGATTTAAACCTAAACTTTGACACATCCCTAATCAATCTCCCAAGAACAATAGCAAAAGGAACAGGTTTAGTCTCATTAAGCACAGTTTTAAATTCCAATGGTGGGAGTGTTGGTGCTGGGTCAATATATTCTAATATCTTCCTTATACATGTTGATAAAAGCAATAATCCAACAACTTTAGCTAGTGCCTCTGGTCCGTTTTCCAGTACTGAAACAACGTCTTTAGTGCCTCTTGTTATTGCTAATGAACAGTATTTCAAGAAAGGAGAAAAACTAAGATTAAATATACATCTTGTTGTTCCTGTAGCTGTCAGTGGGCTTAAACTCACATTAGCACATGACCCTAAAGATAGAGATGGCACTAAGCTTATTCCAAGCTCAGACACATCCTCAACCACAACATTACAAGCTCATATTCCCTTTAAATTGACAGATTTGAACTAATGTCAGACTTAAACATTGGACAAACAACGCAGACAGATATGAAAGGTGGAGTTCCAGACTTCTCTGTAGATGCAGCTCAGCTTGATTCAGAGGAACTTGTCTGGGATAATCGGTTCTTTCCCTTTTATCTTGGCTATTATAAAATAAACCCTGCATTTAAGAAGCCTATAGATGCTCTTTCTATTTGGACTTGTGGAAAGGGTTATTCAGCTGACAATAGAACCACTTCAATCTTAGAGTCCATAACAGGAAATGGCAAACAATCATTCCAAGTAATAATGCAATCTCATCAGACAATGAAGAAGGTAAATGGAGATGCTTACACTCAAATTATAAGAAGTGAAACTGGAGATTTAATTAACTTTAAACTTCTCAATCCTGAAAGACTGAGGACTATTTTTAACAAAGAAGGGATTATAATAAGATATGAGCAAGTGGATATTAAAAAAGAGAATGTTATCAAGACATTCAAACCTGAAGAGATTCTACACTCTGTAAACGAGCTGATAGGAGATGAAATACACGGAACTTCTGTTTTAGAAGCTAGTCAATGGGTTCTGGATGCTAGAAGTGAGGCTATGGCTGATTGGAGAAGGATAAGCCACAGAAGCACAATAAGAGTTATGTATATTGATGCTGACGACACAACAAAGATAGCTCATGTTAAAACAGAGTATAAAGATGCAATAAAGAACGGAGAATTGATGCTTATTCCTGCTAAGAAAGGAGAAGCTGAGTTTGAGGATATGGTATTACCCCCAATAGATGCCTTTATGCAATGGATTAGGTATTTAGAGAATCCAGGACAGGAAGCAGTAGGAATTCCAAAGGTTATTATGGGAGGAGCTGCTGAATTCACAGAAGCAGGTTCTAAAGTAGGACTTATGACTTTTGACCCAACTTATTCAAATGAACAATTAGAACTAGAAGCTGATTTGTGGAACCAAGTAGCTATAAGGGTTAAGTTTAATAGACCTCCACAAATAACAGCAGCTGAACAAGAATCAGAAATAAAGAACACTGGTCAAACAGCATTTCAACCTAAAGATGCTGAAATCACTCCAGGGAGAGGAGAATAATGGTAATTAGAAAAGCACTAACAGAAGAAGAAAGAAGAAAGAAAAAAAGAATTGTAAGACCTATAGGTCCATCAGCAATTCCAGAAGGACAAGAACCTAGACTTTTAGAGAAAGAGGGAAAAGATTTTATTATTCCAAAAAGGGAATTTAAAGAACTTGAAAGAAGAGGTAAGGTTGACACCGAGGCCCCAACAGAGGAAAGAAGACAAGCAGATATAGAAGCAGCTAAACCTGGACTTGAAGCGACTTTCGTTGAGAGACAGGTGGGAAAAGAAGTCATTCAAGAACCTATAATCCCACCAGAGCAGGAGAACTTAGGAGTTATGCTTCGTATTGCAGAATCTATTATCCCTGATATAATAAAGCAAGAAACAAAAATTGCAGGTATTCCTATTAAAGACCTTATTGGTGGAAAGAAAAAGGCTATCTCACAAGTAGAGATTACTACTATTGCTGCTGATTTGCGAGAAGCAGTAATATCCCAGTCTTCTGCAGAAATGGATAGAATAATAATAGATACAGAAAACGGAATTACTGAGATAGGACTTCTTCCACCTAATTTTCTTCCCCCTGTAACAAAAGAGGTTGGAGTAGCTGGGATTGTTGCTGCTGGAGTAGCTGGGGGTATAGTCTCAGGACCTATTAAAGAGTTCGTAGGAACAGATGGACAAATAAGAAGTCTCGAATTAGCACTTTCACAATACAATGAAATGATTACAATACCTGCTCGTTCTATAGCTGCTGGGTTACCCCCTGAGATAGCATTTGATAAACTGGATAGAATGGAAGAGGGAATCCTGGCTTTAGAATCACAACTAAAACTCTCTTCTTTAACCTCTACTAAAGTCGCTTTAGCATTAAGAGGCAGGGGAATAGAAGCAAGATTATTAAAACTAAAAGAGAAACTACAAGAAGGAAGACTTTTGGTATTTCAAAGAGCTACACAAGAAGCTTTTGGAGAGGTAGATATTCCAAGCTCTATGTCTTTTTTAAGGAGTCTTCAAAAATGAGTGATTGGTGGAAGATATTTATTGCTTTATTAAGTGGTTTTATAGTAGGAATGATATTATAATGACAACAAAAAAACAAGCTAAGTGGGTAGTAACAACCACAGCTATATTAGGATTAACAGCTATAGAAATATATGCTTTGAGTCAAGGAATTAATGGAACACTTATGATGTTCACAGCAGCTGCGATAGCAGGTATAGCTGGTTACAAAGTCCAGAAGTAAAAAAGTTTATAAAGGTGTAACATTTAAATACATAATGGTAGATGAAATCGAAACAATAAAAGGTAATGAAGGACTCGGAACTGATACACCTAAAGAAAAGAAGCCTGTGGCTGTCAAGAAAGAAGAAGAGCGTAAGAGTTTTCTTAAACAAGCTGAAGAATTGGCTGCTAGAAACGAAAAGGCTGCTGAATCCATGCAATCTAGCCTCGAGAGAATGGAAGAAATAGCAGCAAGGAAATTAATGGGAGGAGGATCAGAAGCAGGGCAAACAATGGAAAAGCCAAAAGAAGAAACTCCTTTAGAATATACTGAAAGGATAGGACGTGGAGAATACACTGAAGAAGAAAAAGGTAAGTTTGCTAAGGGAGAATAAGATGCTAGAAGATAAGAATCTAGGTTTAAAGGTTGCTACTCAGGAAGAGGCTATCTGGATAAATGTTAAGGAATCATGTGAAACAAGAATAAAACAAATGGAGAATTCTTTGATAGTTGAGAGGGAATTTCTAAAACTGGCTAAGAAGAAAACAACAAAAATAAAGAAACAGCCTCTAAATATGACACAATGAAAGCAGTATTTCTAATGAGAGGATGGAAGAAGAACTTTGACGATATGGTCAAGTGGCTTGAAACAAGACATTTCCAAATTCCTGTGTGGAAGAATGAGAAAGATTACAAAGCAGGAAAGAAGCCATTTAAAGTAGGATTACTTCCAGGATCTCTAAGACCTATACAGATGTTTGAGTTTGTGTTCCCTGAGAATGATAAAGACCAGGTATTAACAAGCCTAGGATTTGATAAAGAGAAAGGCTATCTATCAAAGAAACAAAATCTAATAATAGGAAGAATAAGGAAAATGATGGGGTTGAAGAAAGCTCCAAAGTTTAAAACTAATCTAATAATGCCGTTGCCAAGTGAGGATATGAAAGATGTTTCTATCATTCCAATAGGAATTAAAGAAGATGAATTCAGGTGGTTTCATGATGACAAGAATTTCCATGAGGCATTATGATAGATTGGGAGATTAGATTCTGGGTGATTTTAGCTATTTCTATTAAGCTTTGGCAACTTTGGAAAAAGAGAAACATTTAAATATGCACTAAGGTAACCTTAGTGCATGGCATTTGAAGCTGTATTAGTACACAAAACTGAAGAGCCTATTGATTTCATTGTAGCTAATGCAACAGGAATTGAAAAAGGTTCATTCTTAGCATTAACTGATTCTAGAACAGGTATAGCTCCATCTGCAGTAGGACAGGTTTGTGCTGGAATTGCTAGAAGAGAAAAGATTACCACTGACGGAAGAACAAGATTATCAGTTTTCATGGGGGGAATCTTTAAAGTATATGCTTCTGGACCAATCACAATCGGTACACCATTAATGTTAAAAGGTGGAGCAAATCAATGGAATAAAGTTGGAGTTGCTGAAGGAATAGCAGTATCAGGTCCAGCAGTGATAGGATACGCATTGGCAGCTGTTGCTGATAAGAAGCAGTTCTTAATGAGATTACATTTTGGTGGAGGAGCTAATTAAAATGACAGAAGAAGAAATTGAAGAAGAAACTGAAGAAACTGAAGAAACTGAAGAAACTAAAGAACCTGAAGCTGAGGAAGAGGAGTAATGGCAGATAGCAGAGGAATGCAGGACATCTTTGGGTTAGACATTGATAAGTTGGCTAAGGGTTATGGAGAGCAAAAATATAATTTCTTAGATGAATGTTTTAAAAGAATTATGAAGGGAGATTCTATCAGATGGTTCTCAAAGACTGCTGGAACATTAACAACTATAGACCCATCTGCTATAAAGAATGTTTCTCCAGGTTCAAGACCAGACACATTAGAAGTTAGCTGGACAAGAACTACTTCTTATAAAAAGAAATACTTTGTTGAAGGATTCTTAGATGAAGAAGATATTACAGATGCAGAGATAGACACATTTAACACCACGATTCAAGACCTTACAGAGGCTATTGTTTCAGCTAGAGATAAGGATATTTGGAATGTTATCAGTGAAAACCAAACCCCATCAGCAACTCAGACTTTTGCTACTACATCAGTAGGTGGAGATCAGTGGGATGCTGCAAGTGCAGCAGCAGATATAATCAAAGACTTGTCTAGAGCTAAAAAGATGATTCAGGATGAAGGATATGACCCTAATGGAGCAACTCTTTTGTTAAACACAACAGACTATGAAAGCATAGTAACATGGTTGATTGGGGGAAAAGGCTCTAGTATTCCTGGATTCTCTAGTGATAAAATTAAGACTGGAATTGTTATGCAGCTATTAAACTTAAATGTTAAAGTATCTACAAATGTGACAGATGATATAGCTATTGTGATAGTTCCAAAGAAAGCTGTAACTTATGCCGAATCTCAAGGAATCTCAGCTGCAACTACATTAGATGTAGGTATAGGAAGAAACATCAGAGTATGGGCTAGTGGAATATCTTATAGAACAGACCCTCTAGCTATTGTCCAAATCACAGACACACAAACTTAAAATGACAGAAACAAACCAAAAAAAAT
>VAPA010042907.1_pt1 | contig 12281 bp, 14 predicted proteins | sample 3395041 | NCBI WGS metagenome assembly VAPA01 (sample SAMN08290432, study PRJNA428436) | hydrothermal vent metagenome | isolation source: Deep-sea hydrothermal vent chimney | place: Indian Ocean: Southwest Indian Ridge | depth 1973 m m
ATTGTGGTCTTGATTGTGGTCTTGATTGTGGTCTTGATTGTGGTCTTGATTGTGGTCTTGATTGTGGTCTTGATTGTGGTCTTGATTGTGGACTATATATAGTTCTAGAACTACCTTCTTGAGAAACTTTTACTGTGGTATCTCTTGATACTCCAACATTTTTAAAAAATCTAGGATTTACTCTAACCATTATTTATCACCATATTCTATCTAATATTTTATTTCCAGTCTTTTTCTTTTTTGGAATAAAACTTTTACCAATTGTAGCTCCACTTTTTAATACTTGTCCAAGCGTTGCTAGCCTCAATCCTGCCCCAGCCAAATTTGCCGTTCCAACGGCTACAGCTGGCATTCCAGGAACACCAGCTATTGCACCTAATGCACCATGTCCAATCACACTTACAGTTCCTACCTTTAAAACATTTCCAGTTTCATCCAATATAACATTTTTTTTCTTTCTCTTAGTCATCTTTATCATCTTCTCCAAAATCATATGGTTTTCGTTTTATCATATAATCTTCTTTGTCAAGAATTCTAAGATTTTTACCTAATACATTATTAACTATTCTTGCACTAACATCCTTATAAACTTGTTTGTGTGGTTCAATCAATTTGTATCAACCTAAATATATTACTTTTATTTTTAATTCCCGCCAGTTTTAATTTTTTCCAAGCTGCATCTTCACTTTCAGCAGATAAAGACATCAATGGATAAGTTGCGTTGTCATATAGTTCAAAATCCATTATTTATCACATTTATTATAAATTTATGTTGTTATCATTTATATATATATTTGTTTTTGCGATAGAAAAAAGTAATTTTATAGTCATTGTTGCATTTCATAATGATAATCAATATTCTTTAATCCACTTTGGTCTAAATATTTTAGTGTGGTTTTTGGGTCTGAATGATTTAATAAACCTTGCAATACATGAATATCTTTATATTTGTCCCACACTCTTCTAGCATAACATCTTCTTAAATCATGTGTTGCCCAGTCATGCTTGTCAACCTGTGATGTTTGCAAAGCTTGTTTTAAATCATTCCAATACCAAAAATAATTCATTTTCATTAAATCATTTTCACTATTAACATTTCCTGGTCTCTTGCTATTTCTACCCATTTGTAAAAAATAATATCCTTCAATATCATACCTAGAATCATGTAGAGACAAATAATCCCAAATTATATCTTGTGCTATTTTGTTATGAATATAAATAACATTTCTTTTACGCCTTTTTCCAAGAACATTTATTTTCATAGTTGGAATATTTTTATAATCTTCTGTTATTATATTTCCAGTTTTTAATCCTAATATATCACCAGCTCTTACTCCTGATAAATGTTGTATTAATGCTATAACTTTATGTTTATCTTCTTGAAGATTATTTATTATCTCAATTATTTTTTCTATTTTTAAATATTTTCTTTCTCTGACTATGTCTTGTCTTTCTTTTGGTTTTAACAATCCTTCAATTAATTTACTTTTTGTTGTAGAATCAGATACTTTAAATTGTATGAAAGCTTTTATAGCACTATAATAATGAGAACATCGTTTTTTAATAGCAACTTTAATCATAAAATTATTATATGTGTCTAAATCATCAATATCCGGGTCATTGGATAAAAACCGTCCTATAGAACGAGTATAAACATATATAGTACTTTCAGATAATGTTCCCTTATCTTCAAGCCATTTTTGAAATAATGGCAAATCCATATTTTCTGCTTTCATTTTTATTCAACGTAATAATAAATAAATCTTCCATCATATTTTTTATTAATCATATTTCTAACAGATAATACTCTAATTGCGTTTATTGCAACACCATGACTAATTTGTAACTGATTTTTTATTTGATTCAAACTAAATTTATTATCTTGATAACTTTGTAAAAATTTATATATTCTATCAGCAGGGTGCTCATTTGTGTTCAATTGTTTCATCCTCACCATCAACTGATTCATCATATTTGATTTCTTGACTCAATTCAACTCTGCTACTTCCTAATCCTTCAAAATCAATTCTGTTTTTTCTACCAACAATACTTTTAAGTTCTTCAATGGTTTTTTTATCAGCTATTTCTTTATATTTTTCAGTAGCAATTTCAATATCTGGTTTTTGTCTAAAATCAGGTCTTATGAAATAATGAAAATACTGTAATACATCTTTAATTATTATCTCAACACGATTAAGTTCTTGAACTATAATATAAATTTTTTTAGTTGTATAACCAAAACTTTCACAATGTTGAATCATATTATCAATTGTACCTATAACAACATCAGTTACATAAATGCCATTATCTTTAGTTTCTAAATTTAATGTTGCTCTAACTGTAGGATTATTTCTAATCAAAGTCCTTATATTTTTATATATTTGATTAATAATACTTTTAACTTCAAGCATCATACCAACATCATAAGTAGTATTCAGTTTAATGCTTTTCATATCAAGAAGATAAAATAAAATAGCAAGTCGTTCATTAAATAATATTGATGAATGACTTTTAATCTCTGCAAAACTATTAAATTTAAAACTTGCTGCAGGAGCGTTAGTCATTGCCATATTATTTTTTTTAACCTACCAATTTAATAATTAGATATCCCATCAATATTGCACCAAGCATACCTCCAAAAATAAGCAATACTTGTGGAACATTAACCTTACCATATCCTTTCATTCTAGAAGCAATAACCTTTTCAATTTTTGCATTAATATTATGAGGAATCAATGCTGTCATCATATTTTTTATTGCTCCAAAATGTATGCTTGTCTTTAATGCATCAATAGTTTCACTATCGTCAATTAAATTGTTACCAATTGCATATCTAAGTTTCTTCATCTCTTCTTCATCTTTAACTATATATTGTAAGTCATCAATCAACTTTGCTGAATGAACATTGACACTTGCACCAAATTGTGCATCAAACGGTATTAATATATTCTTGGTTCTCTTATCAATATATGTTGCTCGTTCATTAATAATATAAGCACCATAATTTTTGTCAGTTACTATACCTGCCTCTGGTTCTACAGGTTTCCATTCACAATATCTATTTTCTTGAAAAAATAATGCTATTGGTCGTCCTTTCATCCACGCCTTAAATTCTACTGTTGCATGAGTTTTCTTTGCAAGTACTATTAAAAATATAAATAATAAAAAAAACAATAATATGAATAATAATGATAATCCAATCCATAAGAAAATGTTAGTCAACCATGTCATAACCATTTTAACTCCCCCCCACAATTGCAATATATAGTTAGCGTCTGCCTAAAAGTCTACGGAAAAAGCCCTCTCGCACGAGCCCAGAATCATTCTCACTTATCTGTCTCTGTTCCGTAAACTGTGATTGAAGCATTATTCTTTCATTCTTTACATTAGTACCCTTAAAACCTAAAGCTCTATCTAGTTTTGTCTCAAACACATTTCGTAGAATTCCAAATTCTAATTCTTTCTCAAAAGTGTAATCATAATATGGAATACTATTCAATATGTCTATCTTAGCAATGTCAAAATTCATTAATTTACTGCGTTTTCTTTCTTCATCTAAAAATGTTAAAACATTATCTTTATGAAACACATACCAAAACTTTTTTTTTACTTCTTCAGGAACTTCATTATCATTCAATAAACTATCAACCATTCCGCCACCATATGAGACTGGAATATCCGGCATGCCAACGTTTTGATATTGTTCCATAGCAAACGGATTACTTGGAGCCATTGTTGATTGTGAATGAACTGCAGGAGTCATCTGCATATTAGAAGACATTTCATTAGCTTGTTCTTCTTTTATATAACTATTAAAATTAGGTTTTTCCATATTAGTAATTGTTATAAAAACTTACTACTATATATAGTTTTTGATTAATCCTCTTCTTTACCACTCATCTCTTCAGGAGCTCCAGATTCTCCTGTTGATTTTCCATCATTCTCAACTATCGGATTACATTTATCTTCTGCAACAGTTTGTTCATCCATTTTTGTTTCCTCCTTATGTCAAATCTTCTCCATGTGTATATCTAGCTGTATAATTCCATGTATAATTTGTAAAAAATGTTGGAATATTTCCATTAATAACACCTTGCCAAAACCATACTTCTTCTGCAACTGCTGTATTATTTACTTCTGCAGGTGGATAATAAGTTAATTGTCTATCTGTATAGTTCCAAACATCAATAGCAACGGCGGTTGTATTAACACTTGCAGGGGGATAGTATGTTAAATTTCTTACACCATAGTTCCAAGTGTTTGATGGAATACCTAAAATTTCTAAATAATTAATATAAGTTGTTGATATATTCGCTAAATATATTACATATCCAGGATTTATTGGAAGATGCGAGTCGTTTATAAGTTCAAAACTGTAACTACTTCCAAGATTTAAACTATTAAATATTGTATTGGCATAATAATTTGTATCATCTTTTATATCAATTAAATGTAACCAATTACTTTCTAATGATTCCATTTCTTCAAATGTAAAATTGCCTTGATAATTATCTAGATTAAAAAATTCTTGTACTTCATTCAAAAAATTGTCTGATTTATCTAAATAACTTGCACAACTTTTCCAGAGATTGTCTTGACCATCAGTAAATACACTATAATTAATATTAAATGATGGAAAATTATTTGCAAGACGATAGTTTTGACAACTAACATTTATCATTTCTTGTTCTAATAATAATGTAGCATAGTCTTCATAAAGTTTTTCTCTCCAATAATTTTCACTTACAACTTCAATATCATAACTCTCTCCAAAATTAAGTTTATGCTCAAGTCTTATAACACATCTTCCTGAATCATCAATTTTTCCTGTATAAGTAAGATTAACAACTGTACCATTCTCGTATTGTTCTTGAACATACATAACATGACTGCAAGGAAATGGTTTCCATAAAGTTATGTCAATTAGTTGTCCTGTTAAATTTTGGCTTGTTAAACTTGTAAAATGTAAATGGAATATAAAAGAGTTAAGAAAAGTTTCATTTGTCATTTCCCCTTTTTCAAGAATAGCATCATAATTTATATCACTTGAAACATGAACTTCACCAGTACCTCTCACAGTTTGATATTCTGTTCCATTAATTATTATCTCTTCATTAAGATTTATATCAAGCTTGTCAACATTATAAAAATCTCCATTTCCTAAATTATTATTGGTTTCAATAGCAAACTTTAGTGTTCCACTAAAATTAAAGTTATTAACATTCGCATAAAGAGTTCCAGTCTCAAGATGAAACTGACCGTCATCATCACCATCACTTATTGTTTTTAAAACAAACTTTGTGTTACTTGCATCTTTTAAAACGTACCTTACAGTATCAGCCGATTCTAAACTGTCACCCCTCCAGTAAAAACTATAATCTAATGAAATAAAACTATCATTAGATAAAAATTCTCTATATGGGTCTCTGTCATTATAGCATTCTAAAGAATACGCACCCTCATAAACATTTACGCTTTCATAATAACACGAATCCAAAGTCCAGCTGTTGCTCCATCCTGTACCTCCACTTACTGAACCACTATTGAAATCATCTTCAACAAGTGTTGATGATATGTTTATAGCAGGTATTGTACAATAAGCAGTAACAGGATAAACCCCGTCAGTATAAGGAGTATCAAAACTAAAAACATATAATCCTTCATCTACATAATTCATTAATTGTTGATACTTCCATACTTGGTCATTAGGGTAATATATAGAAGTGTAACAAGTAGAATCATTAATTGGTGAATCACTTCCATCTAACATTTGGACAAACACTTTACCCCTTTGACCAGCATAGTATTCTGTTCCATGAACAGTCATTCTTGTTACATTAATTTTATCAACAGATGAAACACTATCAACCTTTCCAACAGCAGCAACATAATCAACACTAAATGGTATAACATTATAACTTCCAGAATATCGTGTATAAAAGTTTCCACTTTCAAAACGTATAATAAACCCAACATTTCCTGTAAGATAAGTATCTGTTATTAATGCCCTGTATTCATTGGTATTGATAGTTGGATACATTCCAAGCAACCTTGTTGTTCCATCAGGAAAATTAACAGTTACAGTGCCAGTTTTTATTGATAAATTTGTATCAAGAACCGCATATATTTCTGTTTGACCACCTTGTAATACTTGTGGAGAAAAATAAACTTTATTGATTTGTAAACTACTTGGAACTTGTTGCATGTTAGTAATATTAAAATAATTAATTGTGCTTGTTATCAACGGGTCTGCAGTAAAATACATAACAGCCTTAGCATCAATATATTCTAATGTTGGCATAGTGCATTTTATTGCAAATGTTGTATAAGCAGTTGGAGGAGACATAATAGTATCAGTACAAAAAATAGTATCATCAGGCAATTTTAATTCTATAGTGTGTAAAGCATTCGTAATTGAAGAGGTTGCTTCTATTACTTCAATGTTTCCAGTTAGATAAATATCCTTAGTAAAAATATTAAGGTCAGCAACAGTCACTCCTGATAATTTAACATCATCAATATAACAATAATCACCTGTTGATAAACTTCCGTACATTCTTATTCCGGCATTTGCATTAAGACCGTATTTAGTTATATCAACCGTGTAAAGGTCCGGCTTACCATCATCCTGCCCATTGGTTAATGTTACAATTTCATGATTAGTTTTTCCATCAAAATAATAATAACGACAATATTCATCATTTTCAAGAGATGTAGCTGTAGCATAAAATGATACATTAACTGCTGTAAATCCTGTAGTATCAACATTTCTTATAGCATCACATCCAGATAATCCTCTCATTTGGTATTTTCCTAAAGGATTTCCAAACGTTGTTATTTCACATCTTCCTGTATATGACCAAATATTATTCCATCCTTTTCCACAACTAAAATCATTACATTCAAAATCATCAGTTGCAATCTGAGTTTGAGCAGAGACTAAACTACTAAATAATATTATAGCTGCTATAAATAATAATAAATTTTTCATGGTCTCCACCTCACTCTAACAGTAAATAATTCATCAGTATTAACATTAGTTAAATATAAACTTATTGTTTCATTTGCTAATGTTATGCCGTCATGTCCAACAATCCAATCTCCTTTATGAAGTTTTCTATCGGCATCAACTACTTCACCACTTATTGTTCCATTAGCACTAAATCTATACTTATTAGTTGATGTTATTGGAAAAACAGCGACTTGAATGACTTCACCTTGAGGATAGCAACAATTAATTGTAACATTAATTCCTGTTCCACCAGAAACTGATATGTTAATGTATTCTGTTTGTAATCCAACAAGTGTTTGAACTGTATCATTCAATTTAGTTTCATTAAAATAAACATATATTGAATCATTATAAAGATAAGGTTGTGCACCCTCTTTTTCACTATTAACTAATCCCATTCCAGTTACATAATCATCTATTGATATGTTGAGTTTAGTTTCATTTAACCAAAATACAGTATCGTTGAGGTAAATATATATACCTCCTGCCATATAAGTTGTATCCGTATCTAATGCCTCAATTGTTGCATTTAATTGAGTCTCATTAAAATAAATTATTAATGAATCATTATAAAGATAAAATCCTGTAGTTCCTTTTTGAGTATCAATATAATATGTGTCTCTATCATCTATAGTATCATTAAGCTTACTTTCATTTAAATACATATTTGTAGTATCATTATAAAGATATATATTATCTCCTTCAACACGAGTATCAGCATTTAAAGATTGAATTGTTTGATTGAGTTTTGTTTCATTTATCCAAAATGTATTTGTTCCATCAAGATATAAATATATGCCTCCTGCAAAATATAAAGTATCATTATCTAATAATTCAATAGTTGTATTTAATTGACTTTCATTAAAATATATAAACACGCTATCATTATAAAGATAAAATCCTGTAGTTCCTTTTGCAAACTCATAATCATCTCTCAAATCAATCGTATCATTTAATTTAGTTTCATTAAAATACATAGTCGAAGAATCATTATAAAGATAAATACTATCCCCAGCCACATGTGTATCTGTATTTATTATTTGTGCAATATTAGTTATCGTTTCATTAAGTTTTGATTCATTCAAATAAAATATTGTGTTATTTAAAATTATATATATTCCTCCTGCTGTATAAGTGGTATCTGTATCTCTTTGGTCTATTGTGTCATTAAGTTTTGTTTCATTAAAATATATAAGTAAAGAGTCATTATAAAGATAAAAACCATTAGTGCCTTTTTGTGTATTGGTATCAAGACTTTCAACAGTATTATTTAACTTTGTTTCATTCAAATAAATTAATGAACCCACCTGATAAAGATATGGTAACCCTGCTCCAGTATGTATCAAATCAGTTATTTGACTTTCTGTAATCGATACATTGCTCCAATCATTTGAATATATTGCAGTAATGTATGCAGCATTCCAATAAGCTTGAGAACTTCCTATATTGAATATATTATGTAATTGTGGAATTAAACTTCCATTTAAAAATTGATTGGTAACGGTTGCATTAAATATATCTCCTATAAGTGTAAAGTTTCCATTAAATATTACATTGCCATTAACAACTCCACCAGTTACTAATAAAAATCTAACATCTGCAGCACTTTGAGTATAATATCTTCCATCAGTATAATTAATGTTGAGACTAAATTCAGTTGCATTTAACAATATTCCTGTTCCATTCGTATAAGTTGTGTCAGTATCTAATATTTCTATTGTGTCATTAAGTTTTGACTCATTAAAATACATATTTGTAGAATCATTAGTTAAATAAAAATTATCACCTTCGACATGAGTATCTGCATCTCTAATGTCTATTGTGTCATTAAGTTTTGATTCATTAAAATACATATTTATAGAATCATTAGTTAAATAAAAATTATCACCTTCAACGTGAGTATCTGTGTCTCTAATGTCTATTGTGTCATTAAGTTTTGATTCATTAAAATATATATTTGTAGAATCATTAGTTAGATAAAAATTATCACCTTCGACATGAGTATCTGCATCTCTAATGTCTATTGTGTCATTAAGTTTTGACTCATTAAAATACATATTTGTAGAATCATTAGTTAAATAAAAATTATCACCTTTGACATGAGTATCTGCATCTCTAATGTCTATTGTGTCATTAAGTTTTGATTCATTAAAATACATATTTGTAGAATCATTAGTTAGATAAAAATTATCACCTTTGACATGAGTATCTGCATCTCTAATGTCTATTGTATCATTAAGTTTTGATTCATTAAGATAAAATAATGTTCCATTCAAAATAATATATATTCCTCCTGCTGTATAAGTTGTATCTGTATCTAAATTTTCTATAGTCTGATTTAATTGTGTTTCATTAAAATAAATATAAAGTGAATCATTATACAAATAAAATCTTATTGTGTCTTTTTGTGTATCAGTATCTAAATTTCCAATTGTCTGATTTAAGTGTGTTTCATTAAAATACATAAATGTAGTATCATTATAAAGATAAGGAGGATAACCTTCAACATTTGTATCAGGTTCATAATCATCTCTTATATCTATCGTATCATTTAATTTAGTCTCATTCAAATAAAGTATAGAATTATCTTTATATAAATATATATTATCTCCATCAATAACAAAATCTGGAGTATTATTTATCACACTCCAATTAATTGTTATATTCGCATTTGAAACATAATCATTTATTGTGTCATTCAATCTTGTTTCATTAAAATAAATATATGCACTATCATTATAAAGATAAAAACCTATAGTTCCTTTTTGTGTATCTACCTGTCCAGAACCACATCCTGAACCATCACTATGACAAACGTCTGTTATATAAGTTCCATTGCCAATATAATATTCATTAACTGTAAGATTACCAGTAATCAATACATTTGTATCAATAACCATTGCATTACCACTTATATTTTGAAAAAAAGCATCCGCTAAAAAAGTTGCCTTTCCATACACTGTTGTAGAAGCTCCCCAATCTTGCTGTAACGCTCCATTTACCCATAATTGTAATGTTCCATTAGTTACATTATAATAAAAGTATGTATTATTAGTCAAATTTCTAAAATTAAGTCTAAATCCTTCAACTATAAATTGTTGTTCATCAAAAGTATTTTCTCTGTTTACACAAGCAACTAATGGATTTGAACAACCTGTTTGATTTAGAATACTGTAATTTACATTCGCATTTATTGTATCATTCAATTTAGTTTCATTCATATACATAACTATACTGTCATTATATAAATATATATTATCACCTTCGACATGAGTGTCTGTATCTCTTTCATCTATTGTATCATTAAGTCTACTTTCATTAAAATCTAAGCTTCCACTATTATTAAAAAGCCATTTTGTAATAATGCTCCACCAAGTATTTATATCCAAAAAACTTATTGTGTCATTGAGTTTTGATTCATTAAAATACATAGTTGTATAATCATCTGTCAAATAAAACCCATCAGATGATATATGAGTATCTGTGTCTAAAGCTTGAATTGTTTGATTCAGCTTTGTCTCATTAAAATAAATAAATGCAGTATCATTATATAAATAAAATCCTATAGTTCCTTTTTCTGTATTAACTGTATGACTTAAATCAATAATTTGTGATTCTACAATTGTCACATTACTCCAATCATCAGCAGTTACAAAACTAATATTATAAATTGCATTATTTTGCATACTCAACGGTCCTGTCATATTATCTCCAGATATCTCGACCCATATAGGATTTGCAACTTGAGTATAATTTACCATTCCAGTAAATGTTCCATTAATGATAGTTGCATTATACAATATCGAATTATTTAAAATAACATCAAATATATAATTCCAATTCATATATATATCTCCAGAAAAATTACACCCCAAAATGCTACAGTAATTACCAAGAGGACTTGGTGGAGGAGTTTTAGGTCCAAAAAAACCACTAGCAACAGATGAAATCATTATTAATGTGACTATAATTAATACACATTTTTTCATCTATTATTGCCTTCTCCTTTATTTTTAGCAAATTTCTGGCCGTACTTGTCAAAAATATCAAATAATCCTAATAGCAAAGCAAGTACAAAAAATATCATATTCAAAGCCATGAGATAAGGATAATTATTTGTTCTAATAACTGGTGAATAAGCAATTATTGAAGCGTTATATTCATAAACATAAGTTTCAATATTCCAACTTGTAACCATTAATACCCCAGAAAAAACTAAAGTTATTGCCCACAAAATTTCTTGTTTTGTAAAAAAAGATGCAATAAACATACCTATAACAACAATTTGGAAAAATACGAATAGTTCAACTAGCATTTTATATTGCACCTCTCATTTTATAGATATGTCAACAATTCTATCTTTTCTAAGATTATATATTCTTTGTTCTTCTTTATTAAAAATAATACCAACAGAATCTCCAATTTTTCTAATGATTTTTCTCATTTAATGACATATAATACATAACTACTATATAAATCTTTTGATTGATATGACATTATATATTGAAAATCTTCAAAACTATATATTGGTTCCTTTAGCTAAATTTTCGTCAAACCACAAAGGTTGAAGGTTTGTGTAGTGAAAACACTTTTTCTGTTCTTCTTCTTTTGTCAAATCAAAGCTAGAACATGGAATAATATGGTCTATATGCCAGCCAGTAATACCATGATTATTCCAAGTCATATTGGGTTTGAACTGTTGCTCTAAATGGTCTCTGACAATAGAAATCGGAGCACTTAAAAGTTGTTTCGTTGTCAAAGATTTCTCACCTTTCTGTTTCATTATAGCACCAGTCATCCTACAACGCAAATTTTCTTCTAAACGAAATGTTGGGTCATCTAATCTTTTTTGTTTCTTCCTCAGATGCTGTATATTATTCAATTCTTTTTTATTTTGTTCATAATATGTTTTACCATTAGTTCTCATTTTATCATAGTTTTTCAAATAATATTGTCCATAATACTTTTTTAGTTTTTCTTTATTCTTCTTAGCATATTCTTTCATTCCTTTCAAGCACTCTTCTCTATTTTCATAATATCTTTTCTTTTGTCCATCAATCATCTTCTTTTTGTTATTTTGATAATATTGTTTATAATAATCACTATAATAACATTTTCTACATAGACCTCCACAATAAGATTCTTTTTTAGAACAAACAATACATAATAATTTATTTTCTTTGTCAATACTTTTAATCATAACAGAAATAATTATAACTTATATATAAATATAGTGATTTATATTTAAATATATTAAAAAATAAAAAAA
>VAPA010791392.1_pt1 | contig 12270 bp, 10 predicted proteins | sample 3395041 | NCBI WGS metagenome assembly VAPA01 (sample SAMN08290432, study PRJNA428436) | hydrothermal vent metagenome | isolation source: Deep-sea hydrothermal vent chimney | place: Indian Ocean: Southwest Indian Ridge | depth 1973 m m
TACTCAAACTAGTTAGGGCCCTTGGTGTCAAATCCTCAAGTATTTTACCTTACTAATTCTTTTTCAACTCTTTTTGTTTCTTTAGCTCCTCGTAGAGTTTTTCTAATTCCTCTGGGTTCTCATGAGCCATAGTATGGAAGCGTGCCTTGAGATATTCCAATAACTCTATGGCCATTTCCAGCGTAGCATTATCAGGATCGGTTACTTTGAGAAAATCAAGCATCCCATCAATATCTTTTTCATTTATCTGATATCCAGTCATATGGGTATTATATATCTAAACACCCCCTTTTAGTAAATGAATCTGTCTGCGACATCTTCTTTACTTACGAGAATACTTAGCTCGTAGCCACGTATTTAAGAACGTGGCCTTCTCGTTTCATAAATAAACTTGCCAAACTTCACAAACTTAAAGCAATCTTGTGCTTGCTTCTCATTTTCAATCCGGCGCATAAACTCCTGACTACTGGTTTGTGACAAAATATTTAGGCTGCCTTCCCATAAAACCTTGCGATCAATAATTGCTAGTTTTCGATGGCTATATTCATTGGTCAAAATAACCTGAACTCCAATTGTTTGGAATTTTCGGATTTCTTTTTCGGCTTGTTGCTTCATAGATAGATCATGATCAATGGGGTCACGAGTTATTACATAGCATTTTACTTTTCGTGCTACCAATGATCGGAATAGGGGAGCTAGCGAATACATCCTGGTCGAAGTAATATAAGGGCTTTCTACAATTACCTCCTGTCTGCTTTTCTTCAAGTCTTGGGAAAATTTCTTATAAAACGTATGTTCGTTGTAAAGCTTTGATGCTACTAATTCGGGCGAGTGCTGTCTAAGGCCTGCAATCGCAGATATATTAATTTTGGGCATAACAAAATTAGTCATAATACACCTCCTTTCTGGGTTTTTTATTTATCACTTTGGGGACAACAATAGAACCGTTTTCATAACGATAACCAAGCTCTTTTAATCTTCTATATGTTCTATACAATGAGGGGTAAATGGTGTTCCACCTAAGGGCTACTTCGCCAGCCATCCTGGAGAGACTTGGTACAGGATAATACCCAAGATTAGAAGTCATTCCTGGTTTCGTTAATACTCATACCTACCTCCTTTATAGTCATAAAGACGCAAACTATTTAAAACTACAAATATGGTAACACCAACATCAGCGATTATAGCTAATGTTAGATTACCCCTCCCAAAAATAGCAAAAATTAGAAATAAAGATTTAACAGCAATCGCAAGCAATATATTAAAACGTATCGTCCTAACACTAACTTTACCAAGTTGTACTAAAAAGGGGATGTGACTAAGATTATTGTTCATCAAGGCTATATCTGAATTCTCTACAGCTACATCAGAACCAACAGAACCCAAAGCAATTCCTACCGAAGCAGTTGCTAGTGAAGGGGCATCATTAACACCGTCTCCTACCATCCCAACGTGCATATATTCTTTAACTAAATCATTTATATGAGAAACTTTTTCGTCAGGTAACAGTTCGGCATAAACCTTTTCAATACCAATTGCATCCGCTACGTATTTAGCTGTTAAGGAATTATCCCCTGTAAGCATAACGGAAGAAACCCCCATTTTGTTTAAAATGTTAACTGTAGCCTTACTCTCCTCACGTATTTCGTCAGATATTCCTATAACACCCGTTACTTTGTTGTTGTCACTCATAACTATAGTGGTTTTGCCTTGTTGTTCAAACTGTTCAACAATTTCTATCACCCTATCTTCTACAGAACTATTTTCTGAAATAAACTTTAAATTTCCAAGACAGTGTTCTTTATCTGTACATACAAGACATTCTCCCATCACCCCTTTCCCCGTTACAGCTCTAAAATCCTTAAAGGTATGTGGATCAATATTATCTTGCTCTGCTCGCTCTATTATGCTCTGTGCCAAGGGGTGTTCTGAGTGTATCTCTATGCCTGCAGCGCAAGCCAGCAATTCCTCAACTGTCACATCCTCAAAAGGAATAATATCTGTTACTTTAGGTACTCCTTTTGTCAATGTACGAGTTTTATCAAAGGCTATAACTTTCATTTTTCCCATTTCTTCCAAATATTTTCCTCCTTTAATTAATATTCCTCGCTTGGTTGCATTTCCTGTTGCGGAAAATACCGTAATAGGAGTAGATATTACTAGCGCACACGGACATGCAATTAAAAGCAAGGTTAACGATGAAGTTAACCACTGCTCAAGCGGCTGATTAAATAAAAAGACTGGGACAATAAATAGCAATGTAGCGATAACTACTACTGCAGGAGTGTAAACTCGAGCAAACCGCTCTATGAATCTATGTGATTGTAGCTTCTGCGCTGCCGATTGATATGTAAGTTCAATTATCCTAGCGAGTGACGTGTCTTTGGCTTTTTTTGTAACTTCAACTTCTAAGTACCCCGAACCATTAATTGTCCCAGCATAAACAAGATCATTTATCTGCTTGTTTTTAGGAAGAGGTTCACCAGTTATAGAAGTTTCATCAACTAAGGAGCTTCCTTCGACAACTTTTCCATCTAGGGGAATATAATCTCCTGGTTTTATGATTAGAACACTTCCAATCGAAATCTCATCAATAGGGGTTTCCTTATCTGAATTTTTTATGGTTGCTGTTTTAGGAGATTTTTCAACCAGTTCCTTTAGAGCCGTTTGACTTCTTTCAATACCAAAATCTTCTAAAGCATTGCCCAATGCAAAAAGGATTACAACAATTGCAGCTTCTTCAAATTCTTGCAAATATAATGCTCCAATAACCGCAATTGTCATCAAAAGGTTAATATCTGAAAAATTAAGTTGTGTTAAAGACCTAATGCCGTTAGAGAAAACGTCTTTTCCAAAAAAGAAAATAATAAACAGAAAAAGAGGTAACTCGAACCAAAGTGGGAGGTGGATATTCACAAATGCAAGTATTACCAATGGAGCAATAAATAAAAGTGCAATGATCAAAAGGCGTATTTTTTTATTCGCCAAGATATTTGTTACCTGCATAAACTAATTCTATCGTAGGGAGCCTGGCCAGTCACCATTACATTTGTAGTAACCCACTACTAATGCTACTAAAATACATAAAAATCTAAATTTATAGATTTGTTGAAAACGGTATGGTAATTGATGGTCTGGGGAACTCAATGAAACAAATATTTTCGAACATATATACTTCTTTTATACTGCCTCATCTACATCCTATAGAATGAAATGGTTCTACACCCGTATGCTCAGCCAGCAATCACAAATTTAACTTAGACAAGATAAGCATTTCCTTTTTACTTCTAGAAAGTTTTTTAATTTGAATTTCACGTTTCATAGCATGTATTTTCGAAGATATCTTTTCTGAGTACACTAACTTAACGGGTCTACGGGACTTTGTATATTTAGCTCCGGTTTTTGAATAATTATGTACTTTCATTCTGGAGTCTAAATTGTTTGTATAGCCACAGTAATATGTACCATCAGAGCACTCGACTATATAAACATAAAACGACATATAAATAAGTTACCACAGTCCATAAACTTAACCTTTAAACTTGACATACACATATAACCTGTTAAACTACTTTCTGTTCTGTAGACTGTTTTTTTAATCAGAATTGAGTTCGTAAGTAAGGCCCTTAGCAACGTATCCTTTCTTTAAACACTTTTTCCATTACTATAAACAGTTTCGATTGAAACTCATATGTACAAACAGAAAAACTATTCGCGTTCTTCGCGAAAAAAATACTATGGTCCTCGTAGATTTAAATCTAATCAACGAAGACACACAACCCGTACCTTTGACCCAAGGACTGTTATAGGTAATTCGCAAAGTACGTCTTCTGAGGTTTATAAGGTCAAAAATAAGTTTTCAGACTTTACTCTTAATAATAAGCTTTCTAATAATATTGAGTCTTGTGGATTTGCTGGACCTACACCAATTCAAGATCAGGCCATACCTAAAATTACATCAGGTTGCGATGTTGTAGGTGTTGCAAACACTGGTACCGGAAAAACAGCCGCATTTTTGATTCCATTAATTAATAAAGTTTGTCTTAATAGAAACTCTCGCGTTCTGATAATTACACCAACTCGTGAGCTGGCCGTACAAATTAACAGAGAGTTTAAAAGTTTTTCACGAGGATTGGGCATACACTCTACAGTCTGTATTGGAGGAGTCTCAATTCGTGGTCAAATTAATAATCTTCAAAGAAACCCTCACTTTGTGATAGGGACCCCAGGAAGACTACTTGACTTAGTAGAGCGAAGAAAAATTGATTTTAGTAGATTTGATTCAATTGTTTTGGATGAAGCGGATCGTATGCTTGATATGGGATTTGTTCATGACATGAACAAAATTATTTCAAAATTTCCTCAAAATAGACAATCACTTTTTTTCGCAGCAACTATGGATGAGAAAGTGAAAAGTGTAATGAGACAGTTTACTGCAAACCCTGTAATGATTTCAGTTAAAACAGCTGAGACAAGAACAAATGTACGACAAGATATTATAGAACTTAAAGGCAGAAACAAATCTAGTATTTTACGTGAACTTTTGAAAAAAGAGGAAGTTTCCAAGACACTTATATTTATGCGAACAAAAAGAAGTGCAGATGTGTTGCATCGCAACCTTTCGAAGGTTGGGTTCCAGACAGCTGTTTTGCACGGAAATAAGTCTCAAAACCAAAGACAACGGTCACTAGATAAATTTAGCCAAGGTAGAGTAAATATATTGATTGCTACAGACGTAGCCTCACGAGGATTAGATATTGATGATATCAGTCACGTTATTAACTATGACCTACCTGAAAGTTATGAGGTTTATATCCACAGAATTGGTAGAACAGGTAGAGTTAACAAAACAGGAATTGCACTTTCATTTGTAGCTTAAACCTACGCTTTTCATACTTCTCACTTGTCTCACTTCTGAGTGGAACGAAAAAACAAGGTTTCCTTATTTACATCCCAGAGAATGAAATGGTACTACACCCGTATGCTCAGCCAAAATATTTTCACTACCGCTACTAAATCCTAGACTTCAAAAGCGCAATAGCTTCAGTCTTTAAAGTCTTCCTTATTGCTTTAAACTTCTCATACTCTAATAGAAAATTAAGATCCTGATTTATAACTGTTTGAGTAGCCTTATCCTCAATAAACTCAATTAGGTATTCTAGATACTCTTTTCCATTAGTACCTCTCCGTTCCTCTATAAGTTCCTCATTAAAATCAAAGCCTTTTTGCAAGAAATGATGTATATCATAAAGATCTCTCCCTGCAATAGATCCGCTTTGTTCATAGCGGTCAACTAGTGCTACTAGTTTATTTGTAAATAAGGTTTCTCTTGTTTGACAAATAGAGTAACGGTTAATTTCGTCCAGCAAGGCCTTTTCATATTTATTGTTTTCATAAGGAGTATCTACCGCATCAATCTTTAAAGTGTTTCTAGAATTAGGCGGGGACTCATACTTTAGATAGTACTGAACGGTATTTTCACTTCTATCATTTACAGTCAAACCAATATTCTTAAATATCTCCTCCAACTTTCTTTTGAGATCTACTTGAAGATCTTTTCGACTAATATCAAAATCGAGATCTACACTAAATCTATCCAAATAACCTAGCATGCTCGCACACGTGCCCCCTTTAAAATACATATTTTGGGAAAGTAATGAATCATCCAAGATATTAATTAAAACTCTAAACATAACTGACTTATGCAACGCCGTCTTATTATTAGCCCTTAACATAGCCGATTTCCTTTTGTAAATATTTTACTTTATCAAAATCTACCGCAGCGGAATTATCTAAGTAATATTTTGGGCTGTAATAAAGAATGTCGGCAACCGCCCTCTCTGCAATGGCTTCAAAATGGTTATCTACTTTATTTACACCAGCAGTATTATTTAAAAACTCATCCTTTAATTGACGAGACTTGTATTGTGTTCCTTCGATTTCAAAGATAGTTGATTTAGAGCTTATAAAAGTAACGTACTTAATTTCCTGGAATATAACACCCTCTCTTGCCAAAATAGTTTCTAAAGAAACATAACTATAAGTGTTTAGGTGGGAAAAACCCAAATCCAGAGGGTCTAAATCCCCTATATTCGTTGTAGCATAAAAACCCTTGTGAATTCGCTTTAATATACCTCTATCCACAAATCTCTTGAGCGTCATGTTTAATGTGCCTTGATTGTCTATACCCCACAACAGAGCTAAATCTGAAGCATGGAATGTTTTTTTATCCTGTTTTAGTAAAGTTTCGTACTTATCCACGTTTAAATATAATATACACTTCTGTATATATTATTGCAACTTATTCTTGGGGGCTGGCAGAGAGTTCGAACTTGTTCCCTAACGCCCAGCCAGAGAATTGACCAGCTGTGCCGGAAAAGTACAGGTAGACAATTCTTTGATTGGGTCAGAGATGAGAATGAGTCTTACAATACACTTAACGAACAAAGTGAGTTTAGTGGTTTTGGATGCAATAGGAGCAAAGCGACAAATTGCCAGCCCCCCCCCCAGCCATTAAAGACAGATGGTCAATTCCCACCACCACTTAGTAAGCGGTCATACCCAGAAGAAATACTACATAATAGTGGTTAAAAAAATAAAGTATTACATTCAATGAAGGAGTATACGACTAATGAGACTTTTGTCATGTGAATCAACACAATATGTGGTATGGTGACAAATTCCATGATTGGAACTAGGTAAATATGCCTGGAAACTAAATCGAAATTAAAGTATACTTCGATTAACAAATCCAAGGAAAGGAGGTAAGTAATAATGGACCCGGATAAAACCGCTACTGAAGTAGCAGCTGAAGAAGCTGCAGCAGAGGCTGCTGAAACCGATTCATCAGCCACCGATGGCGATGATCAGGACGACAGCGCTTCGGAAAAGTAGCCACACAAAAGGGGATTTTGGTGTAAAAAAAATCTTACTCTAATCCCCTTGATTTATCTATAACTTTAAAATTTTATGGAAAATATATTTCTACTGAAACTAAAACGAGGTCCAACTCATTTACCAAAACCAGTAAGACTTGGTACTGGTGCTGTAACTACAGAAAAAGTAAATATTATTAACTATTGGACAAATGCTACTGAAGAAACGAAGGAGGATGTGTTTCAAGAAAGAACGAAGGATTATAATATAGAAGCTATAGGATTCGTGATCTCATCTTTAGATGGTGTTACTATATTCGCAACAACTAAAACACAAAATAATGATGCATTTACAAATCCATGGGTTATTGCAGATAAGAATATTGCGAGTATGGCTGAACTAAAACATGGAAATCCTACTGCAGGTAAAAATGAGATTGTAGCTATAAACTGGCATGATGCTACACATAACTTTAGAGAGGCTACAATTGAAATACTAAAGCTAAAACCTGGAATAATCAAAAGTACCACTGTAGGATTTCTTATAGGCACCAACGATGTAAGAGTTATGATTGCTTCACGGCATAATATTGAAAATAATACTTATAGAGATAGTTGGGGAATACCGCAAGGAATGATTCAAAGTCTTGAATATCTTACCTAGTAAAACATATGCAGTTTTTTTGTTCATGATTAGGAAAATTCTTAAAAATAGTTCGAATTTGGTATCTAATGGCCAGCCAATAATTAATAGCTTTTGAAAGACAAAATAAGTGCTTCTTTTTCTCTTCTAGTAAGTTTTTTTATTTCAAATTCACGTTTCATGGCCTGCGTCTTCGATGGTAGTTTTTCTGAATATACTAATTCGATAGGTCTTCGGGACTTTGTATATTTTGCACCGGTCCTTTAAATAATTGTGTTCCTTCATTCTTGTGTCTAAATTGTTTGTGTAACCACAGTAATATGTGCTATCAGAACACTCAACTATATAAATATAGTAGATCATGTATATGCACCTATCATTTTTAACCCGCCTTCGTGGGGTTTTATTGCTTTAGAATTTCTCCCAACTTCTTAATTTCTTCTCCATATCGGGTCCAATTTCCCTCCCTTTGAGCACGCAGGGCTGCATCATAAGCCTCAAGCGCTCTTTTCAGCAATTCCCGGGTTTCTTGTGTTAGTAAGGGTGGTGTTTCCGCGGTTCTTGTCTGCTGTGTTTCTGTTGCAAGGCCAAAAATTCTAGACAATCCTGCTTCCAGCGTTTCTTCCATAGCAATCTTGTTCTCATAGGCCACAATCACACGTTTTAGTTCTGGAATTTTCCCGGTTTCAGCTTTTAAGTATAACGGACGAACATAAATCAGCGATTCTTCAATGGGAATAACCAAAAGCGGTCCTTGAATAACTTGAGACCCCCGTTGATCCCAAAGCGAGATCTGTCGACTAATCTCTGCATCCTGGTTGATACGCCCGATTATTTGCTTAGGTCCAAAGATCAACTTATCTTTGGGAAAGCGATATACTAGCAGCTTGCCGTAATTTTCCCCATCGCTGCGTGCTACCATCCAAGCAGACAAATTGTCCTTTGCTCGAGGGGTAAAGGGAAGCATGAGAATGAATTCCTCCTCCTCTTCCTCCGGTAGCTTCATGATGACATGCCTGGGTGCCATCACGGATCCCTTGTCGTCCGAACGAATACTTGCCCCTTGGGTAATATCCGGAATTTCCCATTGATCCTCCTTGTTGTAGAAAATCCTGGGACTATCCATGTGATAGATCGTGTAGATAGCCGTCTGTAAAGTGAAGATATCCTCCGGATAGCGCAGATGAGGAATTAGGCTCTCGGGTAGTTCAGAAAGTGGACGAAAGGCCTGAGGGAATATTTTTGCATAGGTATTGATAATTGGATCTTCAGTATCCGCCCGGTAAAAAACAACACTACCGTTATAAGCATCAACCACCACTTTTACCGAGTTTCTGATGTAGTTTACCTTGCTGCCATTTAAAGGCAGCGGTTGGGAATAGGGGTAAAAACTGCTGGTAGTATAGGCATCAGCAATCCAGTAGATCTTGCCGTCGGCAATGACGATATAAGGATCTTCATCAAAGATTAGAAACGGCGCGATCTTAGCTATTCTTTCGGCAATATTGCGATAATAAAGAATACGGCTCTCATTGGTGACATCGTTTGATAAAAACAGTTTAAGGGATTTAAAACGCAAGGCGTAGAAAAGACGTTTGAGCAGAGAGTTTATTTCCACCCCACCCTTACCCTCATAAGTAATGTAGACATTTTCTTCCCCCTTGGGATAATCGAACTCGCGGGATTTAGTTTTGGCAATAACGTAATCATTGGAAAGCTCGCCAAAGTATATCTCAGGGCGGGAAATTTCGAGCTCTTCAATATCTGATTTGGGCGGCAAGTCTTTAACAAACAAAACCGGCATACCTTCCGGGGTTACCTGATTAACCGGTCCGGCCGTCACACCATATCCATGGGTAAACGTCAGTCGTTCATTGATCCAAGCTCTATTCGGCAGGCTTTTCGAGGCTAATTCTCTGGGGGAAAGCATGATTTGGCGTATTTCTCCATCAATAATGTAACGATCGTTATCAACCTCGATAAACTCGTAGTAAGTCCTTATTTCCTGTATTTGGGAAAATGTTGATAAAAGCGGCTGTCTATCCCACAGTCTGACATTTTTAATGGTAATATTGTTGGCTAAGATATCCTCTGCAGTAAGGGTTTCATCTCCTAAAATCTCCCGCTCCTCAATTTCATCTAGGGCAAATGCTTGACGGGTAGCGGCGATATTATTCTCAATAAACGGAGTTTCCTTAACCAGTTCGTTGGGGGCCACCACAAGCTTTTGGACCAGAGCCGGAATAACCCCAGAGGCCAAACTTACCACAAAATACAAAGAAACAGCACCAACAAGTGGGACCAGTCTCCCGCTAAATCCCCAGACGGCGGCCAAGACTGCTGTCAGAGTACCGGTGAAGATTAACCCCCAAAGTATTGGTATTTTAATAGTTGTGTCTGCATAGGCGGCGCCAAATACCAGGCCGTTTTGGGAGGTAAGCAGTTCAAACAGGGAAAGATAGGATCCTGCGGTAATCGCTGCTAAAAAGAGAAAGAGCAGGATACCCAGGTGCAATCTTGCCCCTTTTTCAACCTCTATTTTCTTAATTAGGTTTAGATCAGATTGGCTAAACTTGTTGCTAACAAGACCCGGAAAACTAAAACTTCTGCGCAAAACATACACTAGGACACAGCCAGCGAGAGTAAAGAAAACAAGCATCCTAACTAAACCTAATCCTATTTTTAAAACAGGTAGAGAGAATATATAAAAAGCAACTTCTTTACCAAAAACAGGATCGAAGGTATCAAAAGGTGTGGCTGAGAGAAATTTTAAGACCTCCTGCCAACTTGCTGCTGCCGCCAGACCAAAGAAGAGGGCAATAACAAAACTGACAACAAAAGCTAATTTCCAAACCAGGCGGTTATCTAAACTTACAGACTGACCAAATAAGCTTTCCGGCAGAATTGTCACCCAAGGAATTTTTGAGCGGATAGCTAAGTAGAAATTTGCTAATAAAAATGAGGCTGCAAAAACTGTTACCACCAAGCCTAAGCCTATCTTAGCGACGAGAGATTTTATAAAGATCTGGCTGTAACCAAGCTCAGAAAACCACCACCAGTCGGTGACAAGACTAACAATATTAGAAAGGAAAACAAGAACAACAAAAATCGCGGTTAAAAAAAACCATGAGGAAAATTTGCCAATATTCATTTCAATAATTCCATTATATCAGAGGCCAGCACTAATTCTATTACCACAAACTTAGACTATTTTTCCACTGTCTCGTTTTTGATTAAAAAACATAGGGTCTTTTTTTATAAATACGCCAAAACTCCAAACCGTTGATGTAAATGGAGTCGGCTTGCCTAAAATTAACTCCCGAATTGACCACGCTGGGTGGAAACTTTTTGTTTGGACCTAAAATCAACAGTTTATAGCTATTTGGGTGCTCCGAAGAAATGTTATAAACCATGTCATCGCCTTGAACTGACTTTAGAGGACCGGGATCATTGATGGCTACTTTAGTGTTCTCACCATATTTTTCAAGATAAAAATCACGCAGATCAAAGATGCCTATACCAAAAAGTTTCTGTCCAATAATTTCGTTGCTAGCGTCGGCGTTACCGATGATCGGGTTGGTATAGGTTAGATAATGTGGAAAAACCTTAAAAATAGGGTAGACGATGGAAAACAGAACCAAGACAATAAGCAAAAGTTTCTTCCTAAAATTAAGCGAATAGTAACCCAGCACTGCCACCATACCCAAAAAAGGGAAGAGGGGAATGGTGTAGCGGTCTACCTTTTTAGAAAAATATGTAATGGTAAGAAAGTAAACTAGGTACATGATCCCGGCAAAATATACAAAGGGAATCTCGCTTAATTTGATTTTTAGGCTTTTGGCACGAAGTTTTTTAAATAAGCTCACTAACATAGATCCAACATACAAAACCAACCCAAGCAAAGTGACTAGAGAAAGTTTAAGCACTAAAAGTACAGGATAAAACAAAGATCCCGGATCGCGGGTGATTTCGCCAAAAAATATCTGCTTGTGGCCAAATTCATTTCCTACCTCCAGGCTACCATTAAGTATAGTAGAAAATGTTTCGTAAGGAGCAACCCAAAAAGCAGGAAACAACAATAAATAGACGGCAAGATACGAAACAAAGAAAGTAAGAAAATACTTTAAAGCTGCTTTAAACCCGCTGTGAACAAAAAATAATAACGAACCGGCAAATAAAGCAAAGAGGGCTGCTCCGATAAAAATAGTTTTTGACAAGGTAGCAAATACAAAAAAAAGGGCTATCAAAAAAACTACCAAATAACTAAAATTTTTCGAAAATAAATAAACCAGCGCCAAACCTATGAGAATGTATAAAGAAATTTGCGTATCCAAATGTAATAACCTTGAGTTTCCAATAAAAAAGGGTTCAAGAGAAAAAAGGGAGACTATAAAAAAAGATTTCTTAAAATCAAAGATCCGTGAGAGCAAAACAATAAGTAACAGCGAAAGACTTAACTGCCAAAGAACCAACATGAGCTTGGCAAAAAAATGTATGGTCACAAAATCAGAAAACACCTCAGTAAGAGAAGCCCCGGTAACTCTACTGTAAGCCTCAGCCGTCAAGCCTGTGATCCACATTATTGTCACTCCGGGATGGTACATTTGATAGGTTTCCGCAAAATCTTTAGTTTTTAGAGCATTGATGAATTTTTCAGATCTATCGTGCCAATAAACGGCATCGGTACTAACAATATCGTTATGCAGGCGGGAGACTCTAGTGATCAAAAATAAACCTATAAAAGCAGCCAAA
>VAPA011110797.1_pt1 | contig 12268 bp, 9 predicted proteins | sample 3395041 | NCBI WGS metagenome assembly VAPA01 (sample SAMN08290432, study PRJNA428436) | hydrothermal vent metagenome | isolation source: Deep-sea hydrothermal vent chimney | place: Indian Ocean: Southwest Indian Ridge | depth 1973 m m
AGTCGAGAGATAATGTAGGGGAAGGTTTTATGGAAGATGCTCTTCTGGATAGTTTCATTTGCTTTTTCCTTTGAAGTTGGTTTTGATTTCTGCCGGCGAAACAACAGCTGTGCCCACTTCGCCTACTACAATTCCCGCAGCATAGTTGGCAAACTCCGCGGCTTTGATCGCTTTCGCTCCGGAAGCATAACATAGAGTGAACGCGGCAATTACGGTATCGCCTGCCCCGGTTACGTCATAAACTTCTTTTGCGCACGCGGGGATATGAGTAATTTTGCCATTTCTTTCAAAAAGAGACATTCCGTCCCCGCCCCTTGTGATAAGGACAGATTTGAATTTATGTTTTTTCAGCAGTTTATCTCCGGCCTCCAACAGAGATTTTTTGTCTGAAATGCTTATCCCGGATCCAAATGACGCTTCCCGGGTATTTGGAGTAATAAGGCCCGCTCCGTTATAGTAATCAAAGTGACCGGTTTTCGGATCAATCGAAACAAAGGTGCTTTTGCCGGCTATCTCAATAATTTTTTTAACAAGTTTTTTACTTATCATCCCCTTGCAGTAATCAGATATGATTATTGCTTTAATATCTTTAAGTCTTTTTTTGACATGTCCCAGGATGAGTGACAAGGTTGCACTGCTGATATCAGTCCTGACCTCCCTGTCAAAGCGGACTACCTGCTGATCATGAGCATATATTCTGGTCTTAACTGTCGTCGGCCTGCCAGTTACTGTAATAATGCCGTCAGTGTTTATCCCTTTGTTCTCCAGCATATCAATAAGGACACTGCCTCTTTCATCATCCCCGACAACTCCGATGATATATGGCTTCCCGCCTAATGATAAAATATTATTGGCGACATTGGCAGCGCCGCCAAGGAGGCGGTTTTCCCTGGATACCTCAACAACCGGGACGGGGGCTTCAGGAGATATCCTGTTCACATTGCCCCAGATGTACCGGTCAACCATGAGGTCGCCTACGATAAGTACTCCGGTTTGAGAGAATTTATTTACCAGACTGTTCATTTTAGTTTTCTTTAATTATGGTAATACACTTTTTTCGCGAAAAACTCAACGACCAGGTTTCCGCACAACGGCGATAAAAAAGGAAACCGTTACCGGACCCCGGAAAATTTAATTTAGCATGAAGGCGGCTTTTTTGGCAATATCCCGACGAGAACAAAAGACAGATAATTGTCAATGCATTCGGATATATGTCATAATTACTTTATGAGGGTTATGCTGAAAACAGTATTATTGGTGTTGGCTGTTTTGCTTGTCCAGGCATGTTCAGTGTCCAGAAAAGCGGCTGTTTATGAGCCGGCTGGTGAGCCGACAGAGGGTGCCTATTATTACTTTATTATGGGGATTGAGGCGAAGAATTCCAATGACCTGAAAAAGGCTTTATCATATTTTGAACGGGCATTAAAGGAAGACCCTCATTCAACTTATCTGCGGATAGAGGTCAGCAGGGCGCTTTTAAAAACAGGGCGTGTAGATGAGGCGTTAAGCACGGCTGAGGGACTGGTTGAACAGGGCCCCGGCCATATCCCTTCGTTGACCCTGCTGGGTGAGCTTTACAGCAGTAAGGGTGAATATAAGAAGGCGGCTGATATGTATGAAAAAGTCATAAAACTGGATCCGTCAAATGTGGAGTCATATATGCTTCTTTCGCACCTGTATTCAATAAGCAGGGAATACGGTAAATCATTGAAAATGCTAAAAACGGCAATCGAACTGGATCCGGACAATTCGGTTTTGAAATATTATATGGGAAGAATATATGTTGAACTTCAGGACTATGATGAGGCCATAAAGATTCTTGAGAAAGCTAAAAAGTCGGGCATGAGATTTCTCCCGGTGTATTTTTTTCTCGGTCTTAGCTATGAACAGACAGGAGATTTCACCAGGGCAATAGAAATATATGAAGAGGCTGTCAGCCTGGACTATCATGGAGCGCATAATACGTATGACAGCCATCTGAGAGATAGACTGGTCAACCTGTATGTCGATAATAAAATGACTGAGAAAGCGGTTTCCCAGTTAAAAGAGATCATAAGAAATGCACCGGAAAAGATAGAGCCCAGGATGCTGATTGCCAATATATACTCGGGCAGTGGGGAATATCAGAAGGCCATGGATGAACTGCGTAATGTTATCGATATAGACCCTGAAAATATCAAGGCGGTTTATGCGCTTTCAGGTATTTTAATGATGCTGGAAAGCTATGATGACGCAATTGAGCAGTTCATGAAGTTAAAAAAACTTCTCCCGGGGGCGGCTGAAGTATATCTTGATCTGAGCTTTTTATACTCACAAAAAAAGGATTATATTAGTGCCAAGCGTATGTTAAAGGACGGCCTTACCATTGACCCGAATAATGTTGATCTTAATTTCAGGCTCGCTGTCATATATGGAAATGAGCAGAGGGTTGATGAAATGTTTGACCAGCTGAAGAAAACGCTGAATATTGACCCTGATCATATTGACGCTCTTAATTATCTCGGTTATTCGTATGCGGAAAAGGACATGAATCTGGATGAAGCCCTTGACCTGATAGAAAAGGCTGTCAGGCTTGCGCCTGACAGGGGATATATTCGCGACAGTCTTGGCTGGGTCTATTACAAGAAAGGCATGCATAATGAGGCGTTGCAGGAAATAAGCAGGGCCGCCGAGATGATGAAAGATGATCCGGTTATTCTGGAGCATCTGGGAGATGTTTACCTGAAGCTTAACGACCGGAAAGCGGCGCTGGATGCGTGGGAAAGGTCCCTTGAATATCATGAAAGCGAGGAGGGACTAAAGGATAGAGTCGGGAAAAAGATAGAAGACATTCAAAGAGGGAAGACTGGCCAACAGTGACGAATGTCAAGATATTGTGATTTTAACATTTATTATTTAGCAGGCAGTAAATTACATAGACAAGAACACTGCAAAGAATGAAAAACCACTAATTGCCGTTTCACTTTAATAACTGATAACTGTCTTCCGAAAGAATGATAGAATTAAAGGCTCCTGCTAAAATAAACTGGTTTCTGAGAGTATTGAACCTTCGCGATGACGGATTTCATGAGATCATAAGCCTGATCCAGAAAGTAAGCATATATGACATTCTCACTTTCAAGGCATCTGCCGACCTTACGTTAAAAACAGACCAGCAGATACCTGTCGCGAAGAACCTTGTTTACAGGACAGCGGAAATGCTCAAAAAGGAGTGTGATGTTACTGCCGGAGCAGAGGTCGTCCTTACAAAGAACATTCCCGAGGCTGCGGGATTGGGGGGCGGCAGCAGTGACGCGGCAGCGACGCTGACGGGTCTGAATGAACTGTGGTCGTTGGGCCTTTCAAAAAATGAATTGTTCAGATTTGCGGAACGTATTGGGTCTGATGTCCCTTTTTTTCTTGCTGGACCGTTGGCACTTGTTGAAGGCAGAGGAGAAAAAATAACCGGTCAGCCAGCTCTGAAACCGGCCAATATTCTACTGGTCAAGCCGTATATTGATGTATCTACAAGATGGGCTTATGAGGAATTCAGTTTGCGGCATGGTCATGCGGGCGGATCAGATTTGACAAGGCACGGGAATAAGGCTGATAATACACAGCTCTTAATCGGTGAGATCAGTAAAGCCCAATATGGCAGCAGCGGCCATATTGTAAATGATCTTGAGTCAGTTACTGTTAAGAGATTCCCTGTGATCGCTGATATTAAAGAAAGAATGATGAAACAGGGAGCAGTCCTTTCTTTGATGAGCGGAAGCGGACCCACAGTTTTCGGAGTATTCAACTCCGCAACTGAAGCAGGGCAAGCCTCAAAGCTGTTTGAAGATTGCTGGGTATCTGCAGTCCGGACGATTATTGATTGAGTATTGACGATTCTTTATTTGTATCAGTTTGATCATAAATTATCAATCGCGAATTGACAATTTATTGGGGCGTCGACAAGCGGCAAGTCACATGGTTTTGGTCCATGCATTCGGGGGTTCGAATCCTCCCGCCCCAGCCAGTAAACCACGTGGGGTTTACTGCCCTGCACTCAACGTAGTGCGGGGCATTGTCCTTTATCATTTAACCTCTCAGGGTTCAGGGTGCCATAAACCCGATGTGGTTTGTGGTTACTATTAAATATTGTAGGGTTTACCGCCATGTACTCGACGTAGTACATGGCAGCCCTTTAACCATAAATATTCACCGTTTTTGAATTCAATTATGCACTATGTATACGTCCTTCTCAGCGAAAAAGACGGAAAACTCTATCTTGGTTTCACTTCCAATTTAAAACGAAGGCTTAAAGAGCATAATAGGGGTAAGGTCCAAAGTACAAAACCCCGCCGCCCTTTTAAGCTCATCTATTACGAAGCCCACATTTCCAAAAAAACTGTCTCTAAATTTCCATAATCGACAATTAATTGGATTTTTGTTTTAGCTTTATAATTTGCAGGGAAGTACTTGATTCTATTGAGTTTTTTCATACGGTGTCGGATGGAAATTGTTCGCCAGCCTTTTCCGTCTTTGTACAGTGGCGAATGAATCGTGAGGGCTTAGGAAAATAAGAGGTTAAGTTGTTGAGACGTCGAGTTATTGAGTTACGATTTACAATTCACGGTTTTTTTGTCTATGAGCTAGTCTCGATGGTGAGCCCTGTCGAACCGTGAACTATGAGCTGTTCTCGATGGTGAGCCTGTCGAACCATGAACTCCATATGCTTGCATTATAGGTGTAAATAAATGTATAATGACGCGCATTTAATGAATGATGATGGGTTGTGTTCAAACCGATCAATCCGGTCAAACAGCTCAAATTGTTAACTATAATCATATAACGGCCGTGATCGATGACGTATTACAAATTATGGGACGTTAAACTGAAACTGGAGGTTCTAAAGGTAACATGCCGGAAGGAATAAAATTATTTACAGGCACTGCCAATAAGGCGCTTGCGGACGAGATCTCTTCCTGTATGGGAATTTCTACTGGTGACGCGTCAGTCACTAAGTTTAATGATGGAGAGATTCAGGTCCAGATTAATGAAAACGTCAGGGGGACAGACGTTTTCCTTATGCAGTCAACGTGCTTTCCGGTGAATAATAATATTATGGAACTGCTGTTGATGACAGATGCCCTGAAAAGGGCGTCTGCAGGCAGGATTACTGCTGTTATACCGTATTATGGTTATGCGCGCCAGGACAGAAAAGTACAGCCGAGGGTGCCGATTTCAGCCAGACTGGTTGCTGACCTGATCACTGCGGCAGGGGCTAACAGAGTGCTGACAATAGACCTGCACGTCGGGCAGATCCAAGGCTTTTTTGATATACCGGTTGATCATCTTTATGCCTCGCCTGTTCTTGCGGACTATATGAAGAAAAAGTTTATGAATGACACGGTAGTGGTTTCTCCGGACGCCGGAGGCGTTGAAAGGGCACGGGCTTTTGCAAAGAGGTTGAGGGCGTCTCTGGCAATAATAGACAAACGAAGAGAAGGCGCGAATGTGTCACAGGTCATGAACGTAATCGGAGATGTTGAGAATAAGAACGCGATCCTTTTTGACGATATGATAGATACGGCCGGAACAATTACACAGGCTGTATCGGCTATTAAGAAAAAGGGAGCGAAAAAAATAATCGCGGCATGTACTCACGCGGTACTTTCCGGCCCTGCTATTGAAAGAATTAATTCATCAGAGCTGGAAGAAGTTGTAGTTTCAAATACCATACCCCTGGGCGATAAACTGTCCCGGTGTGATAAGCTGACTGTTCTGTCTGTTGCATCTTTATTGGGGGAAGCGATAAAGAGGATACATGAAGAAACATCAGTCAGTTCTCTTTTTGAGTAAGCGGCCGGGTTTTATAGGCGGTTTCAGAGAGTAATAAATTAACGGAGGTTAGTGCGATGCAAAAGGTATCATTAAAAGCTGAGAAAAGGACTGAGACCGGCAAGGGCGCCTCCAGGGCTCTCAGAAGGAGTGACATATTGCCGGCTGTCCTTTACGGTAAGGGCAGTTCTATCCCTATGAAACTTCAGAAAAAGGATCTGATCAAGTTTATGATGACCGGTGGCAGGGAGCATGCACTGGTTAATATCGAGATTATGGGCGGTAAGGGTAAAAAGAGTAGTCACTGGGCGGTAGTAAAGGAATATCAGCTGGACCCTGTGAGAAGCGAATTGCTGCATGTTGATTTTATCGAGATATCACTTAAAGAGAAAATGAAAACGACTACCGCGATTGTTATAACAAAGGACCCTGTAGGTGTGAAAAACGGCGGAATTCTGCAGCAGCAGCTGAGGGAGGTCGAGATCGAATGTCTTCCTACACATATACCCGCAGGGCTGGAAGTCGATGCATCGCCAGTCGATATAGGCCATTCGCTTCATGTCAGCGACTTAATACCAGCGGAAGGGGTAAAGGTGTTGAATGACCCTAATGAAGTTATTCTTACGGTCAGCGCCCCGGTAATGGAAGAGGTAGCTGTTGAAGCACCTGTTGAAGAGGAAGGTGCGGAACCGGAACTCGTTAAGAAGTCCAAGGGCAAGGAAGGAGAAGCGGAAGCTTCTGCTGAAGCGCCGAAAGAGGAGAAAGAGGAGAAAGAGGAGAAAAAAGAGAAATAAACTCTTCTTATTGCGGATTTGGGATTGCAGATTTCGGAATTAAGGATAAATCCAAACCTGCCTGCCGGCAGGCAAGGCTCCGAATTCCGAACTCCGAGATCATTTTATAATTATGCGGCTTATTGTCGGTTTAGGTAATCCGGGCAGGGTTTATGCCGGAACAAGACACAACCTTGGCTTTATGGTGATTGACGCCATTGCCTCAAAATATTCCATTCCGCTTAAAAGCAAAACAAAGAATATCACTTTCGGGACAGGCGCCATTAAGGGAACAGAAGTGGTACTGGCAAAGCCGCTTACGTTTATGAACAGAAGCGGCGTTGCGGTCCGGGAAGCTCTCAGAAAATACAGGGACGCGGATTCTATGATTATTATTCATGATGACCTTGACCTGAATGCCGGGGTCCTCAAGATAAAAAAGAACGGTTCAGCCGGTGGCAATAAGGGCGTTGAATCCATAATTGATATGTTAGGCACCGGGAATTTCCCAAGAGTGAAGATTGGCATTGGAAAGCCGGATAGAAACTCAACTGAAGATTATGTATTGAAACGTTTTCATAAAGCAGAAAGGCCTTTAATAAAAGAAGCTATTGAAAATGCGGTCAGAGCTGTAGAAACGATACTCTCCGAAGGGCTCATCCGGGCCCAGAATGGGTTTAACAAATCGGTTAATAAATCCTAAAATTGGCTCCAGCCTTTTTTTGTGTTATCAACTCTATCTTCTTGTAACTAAATCAATTATTTCAAATTTTAATTCCTCTATTAAAATTTTGAATCACCTTTTTATGACGAAAATCATACTCTCCCGCCAAACATGTGATATATAGTAACTATAAGCCCCTGTGTATGTTGTTTTGGTGGTTTTTTTATATGACCGGTTTTATTCTGATAAAGCTTGTAAATTAAAAAAAAGGAGGTGTAATATGCTGAAAGCTGTACAAATGACTGCAGTCATCCTGCTTATATTAGCTTCAAGTACTTTTGGAGCGGCAAAGGTAAGTATTCCAAAGAACCTGTCTGATGCAAGTAAAGAATGTGTTGAGTGTCACAGGGAGATGAATGTCAATATTTATCAGCAGTGGGGTTACAGCAAGCATTTTGGCGCAAATATAGGGTGTTATGAGTGTCATGAAGCAAAAAAAGGGGAGAAAGACGCCTTTGAGCATGAAGGCAAGTATATTTCAATTATTGTATCGCCAAAAGATTGCATGAAATGCCATGAAAAAGAAGTTGATGAGTTTGTGAATTCGCATCATGCCAAAGCCGGCCGTATCATGGGTTCTCTTGATAATGTTCTTGCTGAAGTGGTTGAAGGCAACAGGGGCATGAAAACAGAAGCGTTCCCGGATGGTATCTCCGCGGCCGCTGTAAACGGATGCTGGCAGTGTCACGGATCTGTTGTGCGTGTTAATAAGGACGGTTCTCTTGATCCCGCGACATGGCCGAATACCGGAATGGGAAGAATAAACCCGGATGGATCTGAAGGAAGCTGTACGGCATGCCATCAGCGCCATGAATTTTCAGTAGCACAGGCGAGACAGCCTGAGAACTGCGGGAAATGCCATATGGGGCCTGACCATCCTCAAATAGAGATATTTAAGGAATCAAAGCACGGCATTAATTACTATGCGAACAAAGACAGGATGAATCTGGATTCTCCAAAATGGGTTGTTGGTGAAGACTACTTTGCAGCGCCTACATGCGCAACCTGCCACATGTCAGCAACTGTGGATATGCCTGTCACGCATAACGTAGGCCTTCGAATAAAATGGAATAACAGGCCGCCTCTTATCAAACTCGCGCATAAAACAGACAAGAAATGGGGACTTGCATCCGCCGCTGTCACCGGAGATATGCGCAAGAAGAACATGGTAAACGTTTGCGTGGCCTGTCATAATGAGAATTTTGTGGAAGCTTTTTACATGCAGTATGAAGCGCAGCTCCATCTTTACAATGACAAGTGGGCCAAACCCGGTTCAAAGCTTTATAAAAAAGCAACAGAAGTGCTAAAGGCGGTTAAGGGCAGTGAATATGCCAAGTTTGCCCAGATGATCGACTATACATGGTTTGAGCTCTGGCACCATGAAGGCAGGCGTGTCCGTCATGCCGCTTCCATGCAGGCTCCGGATTATGTGCAGTGGCATGGCAATTATGATCTGGCCAAGAACTGGTATGGCGCTTATGTCCCCGAATTGAGAGAGGTTATTGAAGAAGGTAAACATAACAGTAATCCGGAAGCTGTTAAACTTGCCGGTGAACTGGAGAAGATGCTGACTGAGACATTGAGTGATGAGAATCATAAATGGTCTATCGGCAAGGAGGACCCGAAAGCCAAAGCCGCACGGCAGAAACGCGCCAAAGAATTTAAAGACAGATACAAATAATCAGCTGGCAGAACGTTCCGGTCCTGACAGGGGGAGCTGCTGCAGTTCCCCCTGTTTCTTTTCAGGATGAACCTCTCTGGATTTTTAGATTGGAAATGTTATAAACTATAAGGAGTTATGTTTATAATCTGTTTTTTATCGGTTCTGCTGATTCCCTCTGTTGCAGAGGCGTGGGGGCCTCTCACACATGTTTATCTGGGGAACCAGATCCTTAATCTCGGTATGGCTGCGGTACCGGCCGGAATCTATTCAATAATAAAGAGATACAGAAAAGATTTTCTCTGCGGCAATCTGAGCGCGGATATAATAATCGGCAAGAGCTTTCAGTGTAAAGAGGGGAATTCCCACAGCTGGAAAATGGCCTGGCAGTTGTTAATGGCCGCGAAGACAAAGAGACAGCAGGCTTTTGCGTACGGATACATGTCTCATCTTTCCGCTGATACGGTTGTCCATAATCTCGAAAAAACCGGACTTCCGTTCAGGCATTCTTTTTTAGAGGTAAAGTCTGAAAGTATCATAGACAAGAAATACAGAAAGATGCTGAAAGAACTTGATAGAGTAATGCAGAAAAGGCACGATGTTTTCCTTGAGGATTATCTTGAAAGCGCCTTTTTTTCATTTAGAACAAACAGGAAGATATTCAAAAGCATGCTTATTCTGTCAAGACTGTCCAACTGCGCTCCCGTATCAAATTTTATTGACAACCGGTTCCCGTATAAGATTCCTGTTGTGGATATATTCAAGTTTCAGCAGGAATCTTTAAACAGGATGATAGAACTGCTTAATAACGGTAAAAAGTCCGAGGTATTGAAAAAAAGTCCTGCCAGAAGATATAACGGCCTGACCATTAAGGCCCTCAGGGAAGCTTCTTAGAACACATATTTTTTTCAGCATGTTCCCCCTTAATATGGTTGTCTGTACGCGGAAAATATCAGCTGAAAAGAGGAATTGCAATTTTGAGGAAATTTTGATACCCTGTAACTCAATTTACCATGACTGACAAAGAAGCAAAAATCATACTTGAGTCTATCCTATTTATTTCAGGCGAACCCCTCAAGATCGAGTCTATCGGAAAAATCCTCGAACTTGAGAAGGGGGATGTGGAAAGAATAGTAAAGGACCTTGTGTCAGAATACCAGTTGAAAGATTCCGGGATTATAGTTGCTGAAGTAGCTGAAGGTGTTCAGATGGTAACTAATCCTGTCTCAGCTCCGTGGGTCAAGAAAATGCTTGCCACTTCAGTTCCTACAAGGCTTTCCCGTCAATCGTTGGAAACGCTGGCTATTGTTGCCTATAAACAGCCCATAATCAAAGCTGAGGTCGAGTCGATTCGCGGTGTAGGATCAGACGGTGTTTTAAAGACCCTTCTTGAGAGAAGACTGATAAAGATCCTGGGCAGGAAAGAAGCTCCTGGAAGGCCTTTGATGTACAGTACGACAAAAGAATTTCTCCAGTATTTCGGACTCAAGGATCTTGCAGAGCTCCCGACATTAAAGGAATTTCAGGAAATAGATGATATCGGGACACTGCCGTTTACAGAACCCCCCGTAAATCCTAATGGATTAGGACACGGGGCAGGCAGAACACCCTCCACCGTGCCAAACAAACTGGCAGACAAGAACAAACCGGCGGGCCCCGAAGTGTCGGGATCTCCGCACAGCTCCGACAGGCAGAACGGTGAAACTGAAGGGCATAGCCTCCCCGAAGATTCGGAGCTGATCAATTCACAGGGACCATCGGCTGAACCATCTGATACAGGGCAAGCAGATGATGCTGAACGGCACTCAGAACCTCAACCTGCAGAATAAACTATTTTACCGGAATCTGACAGGTCATAGCCTCCAAGTTCTGTAACCGCATTCCTGAATTCCACGTCATTTCTGATTATATCGATCATCTTCTGTATCATTTCCAACTTGATAAACCTGTCAGGAATAGCGATGTCATAACGCTCTTTTACAACCGGTATAAAGTCAAGCCCGAGTGCCCTGGATGCGGCAAGGATTCCCAGGCCTGTGTCAGCTATGCCGTTCAGTACGGCCGAGGCAACGGTCATGTGAGTATATTCTTCACTGTCATAGCCCGTTATCTGTTTAGAATCGATGTCGAGGTCTTTGAGGTATTTGTCGGTCAGAAGCCTTGTTCCTGAACCCGGTTGGCGGTTAATGAACGTAACATCCTCCCTTTTCAGGTCTATAAAACCATTTATTTTCTTCGGATTCCCCCTCAGTACAAACAGGCCCTGCTGTCTGTAAGCCAGATTTATAAGGATTGTCTTTTCATCAGGAAGCAGGCGACTGAGAAACGGGACGTTATATTCCCCCGTCTGCTCATCAAGAAGATGAGTGCCGGCTATATGTGCCTCACCGCGTTTCAGAGCTATCAGGCCTCCCATTGACCCGACATGCGCCGATGACAGTGAATATTTCGAATAACGGCGTTTGAGGAAGTTGGCAAGCAAGTCCAGAATATTATCATGACTGCCGATACATACGATCGTATTTTGCAAACTGCCCGGGGGTTTTATCAGAGTTACTTTAACTTCAGATCCGGCGGCCAATCCTTCGCTCATGGCAGGTATCCTGATAAATCCGTCAGCTCTTACAAGGCTCATGAGCATGCCTGCACCTCTGCTCACAGGACTGGCAATTGTATTATCACCAACTGTTCCAACCTTAACCCTGATAAATTCCTCAATCCCAAGAGTCGATGCTATCTGCCTGCTCACTTGAGCTTTCATAGTCAGGGGCTCCTGTGATTCGATACCAAGATAAGTATGTATTAACGGTTTTGCAAACAGCTCGAATGTTATATATGCCGAAACAGGATAACCGGGAATCCCGAGGACCGGTTTGTTATTAACCCATCCCAGTATAGCCGGTTTTCCGGGCTTGATGTTGATACCGTGCAGTATCACCTTGCCAAGTTCTTTGATTACCCTTGCGGTATAATCTTTCTTCCCGGCGGAAGCCCCGGCATTTATAACAACGAGATCTCCAGCGTTACAGGCATCTTTAACAGCTTTTTTAAGATCAGGAATATTATCAGGGACAATATTCCTTCTTACGGGTTCACCACCCCATTCAGTAACGAGACCGGACAGGATTCTGGAATTCGACTCAATGATATTCCCCTTTGTAAGTTCGCTTCCCGGCTCGACTATTTCATTGCCGGTGGGTATGATAACGACCTTCGGTTTTCTTCTGACTCTTATCTCTGTTATTCCCCCGGCCAGTATCGCTCCAATATCTACGGGTGTGACACGATGGTTTTCCGGAAGGATTA
>VAPA010007277.1_pt1 | contig 12263 bp, 14 predicted proteins | sample 3395041 | NCBI WGS metagenome assembly VAPA01 (sample SAMN08290432, study PRJNA428436) | hydrothermal vent metagenome | isolation source: Deep-sea hydrothermal vent chimney | place: Indian Ocean: Southwest Indian Ridge | depth 1973 m m
CCCGGGACCTTTGTAGTAACTTCATGCTGGGCCCGCTTGTACTCATGATACATATCAGTAAGAATCAGAGGGCCGTAGCTTTTTGGGTTGTCAATATCCAGTAGAGGATGTACTGCCTTGAATTCGCCTACGAATTTTTTTACATCTGCATCATCAATATATTCAACTCTCTCAATAGAGTGACTGACTATAAAACCGTCCAGGCAAACCATTGCAGGAAGTCTTATGTCCAGGTGTTCTGCGATCCTGAATGCCTGGATGGTGTTATCGTATGCCTCCTGTGCGTTCTCTGAATAAAGCTGGATCCAGCCTGTATCTCTTGCGCCCATACCATCTGAATGATCACCATGAATGTTCAAAGGAGCAGACAATGCCCTGTTTACCAGAGGCATAATTATAGGAAGTCTTGTACCTGCTGCTATATAGAGCATTTCCCACATCAGGGCAAGCCCCTGTGATGATGTTGCTGTGGCTACTCTGCCGCCTGCTGCTGCTGCGCCTATACAAGCGCTCATTGCACTGTGTTCGCTTTCTACGAGCACCAGTTCTGTATCTACTTTGCCGTCTGATACAAAGCTTGAAAACCTCTGCATAAGGTCAGTGGCCGGTGTGATAGGGTATGCAGCGCATACATCGGGATTTATCTGTTTCAGGGCCTGCGCGCACGCTTCATTTCCTGTAACTGCAACTATCTTGCCCATTATTTGCCCTCCTCTTCCATTACTATTGCTTTGTTGCCTTTTTTGCCCGGGCATTCGAGGGCACAGATACCGCATCCCTTACAATAGTCATAATCAAATTCAGCCCTTTTACCTTCTGCGGTTACTTTAACAGACATGTCCGGGCAGTACATCCAGCAGAACATGCACTGAATGCAGTTCTCTTCTATCCATTTAGGCCTCATGGACCTCCAGCTGCCTGTCTTAAACTTAACTGAACTCCCGGCCTCCAGTACAACAGAGCCCTGAGGAAGTGTTTCCCAATATTTTTTGTTCACCCCGTTGCCCCCCTTTTACAATAACTTTTATCTTTTATTTCGTTTATTATTCTGAAAATTATTTCATTCCAGAGAATGATAGAATTTACGGGGCTCATCCTTCTTTTACCTCCTCATATCCGCGCTTTGTGGCTTCAAGGTTGCCGTCAATGATCTTCTGGGCAAACTTTTTTCCAAAGCTCTTTTTAACGTTATCCAGAAGTGTATCCATATCAACAATTTCTGTTGCCTTACATATTGCGCCAAGCATTGATGAATTAGGAAGCGGCCTTCCAAAAGAATCCATAGCGATCTTTGTCGCGTCAATTGTATATACTTTCTGGGAGTCCTTTGCTTTGAGCTTTGCCCTGACCTCTTTCGGATCTTTTGATGTGTTTACAATAAAGATCGCATCATCCGGCACTCCTTCAGTTACATTAATAGCATCTATCAAAGTAGCGTCTGCAATACTTACAACCTTGGGATGAAGGACCGGCCCGTACATCCTTATTACTTTTTCACTTATCCTGTTGAACGCCCTGATCGGAGCACCTGCTCTCTCAGGTCCGTATTCCGGGAATGCCTGAACATACCCTCCGCCGCTAAGGCATGCGTCAGCCAGGACCTTTGCAGCAGTGACTGTACCCTGCCCGCCACGGCCGTGCCATCGAATTTCAATTGCTTTTGCCATTTTATTATTCCTCCGAAAAAAGTCTTTGTAACTATATGTTAGTGAGAAAAGCAGAAGAGTTACAGATTTCTAATATAGCTTAAGATATGTATTATTTTCAAGGGTACTGTTATAAGTTAACTGTTAAGCTGTATCTGTTATTGATAACAGCGCTTAATCCATCAATAAGTGGCATAAAGAAGTATATAATTTTTAAAAACCTGATAAAATATATAGTAATATTTTAGAAGAGGCATGTTTTAAAATAAGAATATGAAAAATAAAGGTAAATCCAGGGAACAGCTTTCAAAAAATTTAAAGGACCTGCGTAAAAAACTCTCTGAGCATAAAAAAGCAGAGGAAAAGCTCAAAAAGGCTGAAAAAGCCCTGCGTGAAAGTGAAGAAAGATACCGCATTTTGGTTGACTCAACGGAAGATTCAATTTATCAGGTTAACAGGAATAGCAGATATTTATTCATGAACAAAAAACACCTGCAGCGGCTTGGCATTTCAAGGGAGGCGCTTAAGACAGTTACGTACGCAAAATTTCACTCATCCAGGGAGACCAAGATATTTAAACAAAAAATAAGTTACGCATTTAAAACAGGAACTTCTGAGCAGTATGAGTACAAGAGTGAGCGGGACAGCCGGTTCTTCCTCCAGACCTTAAGCCCTGTTAAAAACAAGGATGGGAAAGTAACTGCTGTTACGATTATTTCAAAAGATATTACAAACCGTAGGCTCGTGCAGGAGGCTTTAAAGGAAAGTGAGGAGCGTTTTAAAGCGCTTTTCGACCAGGCTTCTGACAGTATTTTTCTTCTTGAGCCAACGCCTAAAGGCCTGATAATAGTGGATATGAACGATGCAGCATGTAAGATACATGGTTATTCATATGAAGAGTTAATTGGAGAACCCATAGCAATGCTTGATGATATGGAAGCCGGAAAGCAGATAGGAGAAAGGACCAACCTGCTGATGAAGGGAGAAACCCTTACCTTTGAGGCAAAACATGTAAGAAAGGACGGCTCCGAGTTTCCTGTAGAGATATCTGCCCAGCTTATTGAGATTGCTGATGAACCGTATGTTCTGGGTATTGACCGTGATATCAGTGAACGAAAGAAAATGGAGGAAGAACTGCGAGCCTTATCGCTTACGGATGAACTTACGGGTCTTAACAACAGGAGAGCATGTTTAACTCTTGGCGAACAGCTTTTAAAGATAGCAAACCGGCAAATGAGAGGGATGTTTGTACTTTATGCTGATCTGGATAACCTAAAGGGGATCAATGATAAGCTGGGACATGAGGAAGGAGACCGTGCATTAATAGATATTGCTAAAGTTTTTAAAAGAAACTACAGGGAGTCAGATGTTGTTGCCAGGATCGGAGGAGATGAGTTTGTTGTTATACCTGTTGGCACTGCAGGAGAGAATGAAGCGACTATTATGAAACGTCTATTTCTGGGAATTGATAGATATCTTTTAACAAACAAACGAAAGTACAGATTATCATTAAGCTGTGGTGTTGCGTATTATGACCCGAGAAGGCCATGTTCTATTGAGAAACTGCTGAACCGTGCGGATAAATTAATGTACAAGCAGAAAATGCTGAAAAAAAAGAAACAGAATGTATGATGGGGATTTAATCCTTAAAGACTGTAATCCATAATGAGTAATCTGTAATCTGTAAAACCCGTCACACATCACGCGTCACTGGTTACTGCTTCTATCCTCTTGCATATTTTTTAAAAACATGTTAAAAACTTGCATGTCCAAAAAGCTGGTGGTTGATATAGAGACAATAGGGGTGGAGTTTGATTCTTTTGACGAGATGTCAAAAGAATACCTTCTTAAGTTCGCTGAGACGGATGAAGAGATAAAGGAGGCAAAGGAGTCTCTGGCATTCTCACCACTAACAGGCGAGATAGTGGCAATAGGAATGCTAAACCCGGATACTGACAAAGGTGCTGTGTTTTTCCGGGCGCTTGAAAATGCACCGGAGCCTTTTGAGGAAGACGGCATACAGTTTTCGGCTGACACAGAAAAAGGGATATTAAAAAAATTCTGGGAGGCTGTTAAACATTATGACCAGATAATTACATTTAACGGAAGAGGGTTTGACGCACCATTTCTAATGATACGCTCTGCAATTCACAAGATCAAACCTACAAGAGATCTTATGCCGAACCGCTACAGCAGTCTGTCGCATGTAGATCTTCTGGACCAGCTTACTTTCTATGGTTCAGTAAGGAGAAAGTTCAGTCTTCATATGTGGTGCAAGGCATTTGGTATCAGGAGCCCGAAGGAAGATGGAGTTACAGGCCATGAAGTGGGCGGTCTTTTTAAAGAGGGCAGGGTTATTGAAATAGCAAAATATTGTGTTGGTGATCTGCATGCAACAAAAGAGTTGTTTGAGTACTGGAATAAATATGTGAAATTCTCCCGTTAATTAAGGGAGTTAAGGCGTAATCCCTCATCATATAAGCTTAATTTAGCCCATAAAAAATACTTGACAGGTAGTTGTGATTGTGCTATTCTATGGTTATGGAACTATCGAACTATACAAAAATCTTTAAGGCCCTTTCAAATGAACAGAGGCTTAAGATATTTTTAATGATCTATAAAGATTGCTGCGATATTGGAGATTCGATAGGAAAATCAGAAATACGTCTGGGTGATGATTCCTGTTGTGGAGTAACGAAAAGCATTGAAAGGGCGTTTTCAAAGGTCTGTGATTGTATGAATCTCTCGCGTTCAACTATATCACATCATTTTAAAGAGCTACAGAATGCTGGGCTTATAACATGCGAAAGGGAAGGTCAGACCTTTCGCTGTACAGTTAATGAAGATGCAGTTAATTCGATAAAGGATTTTTTGAAATGATTTTTTTTGACTCTAATGTTCGAGATGTCTCGAACATTAGAACAAGCAAAAGAAAAGGGGGTGGGCGTAATAACAGAACAAATATTTTAAGGCAGAAAATTAAAATTAAAAAAGGAGATATTTGAAGTGAAAAAGGATGAAACAAAAAAGATTGTCAGAGAGGGTTATGCAAAAGTTGCAAAACAGGGCAGTTCCTGCTGCAGTAGTGCTGATTCATGCGGAGAAGGTACAGGTCAGGCAGTGCTTATAAGTAAAATCATAGGCTACACAGATGATGAGATCAAATCGCTTCCTGAAGGAGCAAACCTGGGCCTTGGCTGTGGAAATCCGACAGCTTTGGCAGGGCTTAAAGCAGGGGAAACTGTACTTGACCTTGGTTCAGGTGCAGGGATCGACTGTTTTCTTGCGGCTGAAAAAGTAGGAGACAGTGGAAAGGTCATAGGTGTTGACATGACACATGAAATGATCGAAAAGGCAAGAGAGAACACGGAAAAGAACAATATTAAAAATGTAGAGTTCAGACTTGGAGAGATTGAGAACCTGCCTGTTGCTGATAATTCTGTTGATGTGGTTATCTCAAACTGTGTTTTAAATCTGTCTCCTGAAAAGCAAAAAGTCTTCAGGGATATCTACAGAGTGCTGAAGCCCGGAGGCAGAATAGCTATTTCCGATATAGCACTTTTAAGAGAACTTCCAGAAAAAGTCCTGGAGAATATTCAGGCATATGTAGGATGTGTTTCAGGCGCAGTACTTATTGATGAGTATAAGAGGATAGTAAAGGAATCCGGGTTAAAGGATATAGAAGTTACGGTTAAAGGTCTTTCAGACTGTATTGATCCTGATACAAATGATCCGGTTGTAAGGGCAGTGCTTGACGGCCTGGGAACCGGTGAATCCCTTGCCGGTATTATAGCCAGTATCTATGTTGAAGGCATAAAATAACTCGTATGTAGTATGTCGTATTTAGTATGTAGTATTTAGTAAAAGGATTAAACTGATCATTGCTTTTACACTATATACGATATACTCACGACGATATACGAAAAGGAGGAAGAAAATGACCACAGAAAAAACAACAGACAAAAAAGAAACAACAGGGTGTGCTGATTTTGGCTGCAATCCGGAAAATTTTAAGGAGATGTTCAAGATGACGGATAAATGCGGTTCAGGACAGGGAGTTCAGGCCGGTTGTATAGACAAAATAAAAGAGATGATGAAAAACTGCTGCGGCACAGCAGCAAAAGATTCAAAAACATGTCGTTAATATTGGTAAACTCTACTGCGGCATTCCTGATTTCCGGGGATCGCCGCAGAGTACTTTATAGGGTAGAATTTAATTTAATGTATAAATTTTAATCTGGTATAATAAGCCAAAGTTTTTAACAGCACATAAATATAAATCCTTAATAAGTGTCTCTAAATACAGGAGGTCTTCTTATGAAGCAGATTGTTCTTTGCTTGCTTCTGGTATCTTTTCTTTTACCTTTTCCTGTTTTTTCTCAAACCATATCAATGAATGATTATTTTCAGCAGGTCAGGGAAACTCATCCGTTCTTCAGGAAAGAGACACTCTCAGTGGACATAGAGAAAAAAATTCAGGAGGGTTTTTTGGGAGACGAGGACTGGGTCATGCTGTCAAACCCTTTTTACGCTCATGAAGAAAATGCAGACACAGGCAATTTTCTGCCAAGTGAGGCAGATCAGACAAGTATAAATGCTGCCCTGGAAAGGACATACTGGAAAACAGGCGGGAAACTGACTTTTTCATATGACTACACAAAGACAGATCAGGAAGCAGATGATATTGTAATACCTTTTTCAGGAAGCAGTATTGTGCTGCCCGGAGATTCAGGCAAATTTCATGAAAACGCATTCGCAGTCACTTATACTCATCCCCTTCTGCAAAACAGAGGCGGTGTTTTAAGCCGCCTGGACTATGAGCTTCAGGGTTATAATGTGTCTTCAGCAGATCTGTCTGTTATAGAGAATCAGGAAAACTTTCTTCTGGATATGGGTGACAGGTTTCTGAACTGGGTTTTGCTTACGGAACAGCAAAGGATACTCAACAAAAGACTTAACCTTGCGAAAGAGGAACTTGAGCGTACTGAGAAGAAACGGAAACAGAATCTTGTTGACAAGGTAGATGTAATAAGGGCAAGGGATGCTGTACTGAGCGCCAGACAAAACCTGCTCAGGGCTGAAGCGAGTCTTAAAGCCAAACATACTGAGCTTGCTACAATTGCTCAATATAAAGATCATGAAACTCTTACGCCGCAATATGATCTGTATGCGTTAACTGAATTACCCCCGCTTGATGATGCTATTGTGCAGTTAAAGCAGAACTCAAGAGTACTTAATGTGTTCAGGGTCAGGATCGAACAGCTTGAACACAGCAAAAAAGGAGCTATAGAGCAGAGCAGGCCCAGACTCGATCTTACTGTTTCAGGCGGTTTAAAGGACGGTGATGAACAGTACAGCGACTCTTACAGCTATGACAAACCGCAGTTCAGCGCAGCTTTAAGCTTCAGGTATCCTCTTGGCAACAGGACAGCTCTGGCCGATATCTTAAAGGTAAAACTTGAGAAAGAACGCGCTCAGGAGGATATGAAGAATGTAAGTCTGGAACTTGAATCCGGTCTAAGAAACCTCATGACCCAGATAAAAGAACTTGAAAAAGTCCTTGAAATCAATAAAGAACAGATCCTGGTTGCAAGGGAAAAAACAGAGGCTGAGCTCCAGCGCTATAACCAGGGACGTATTGAGCTCACGTTTGTCATACAGAGCCGTGACAACGAACAGAATGTTCAATTAATATATGCACAGAACGGAGCTGTCTATCACAGGCTGGTTCTTCGCTACAGGGCTTTGATGGATAGTCTTATGAAAACCGCTCCACAATAAATCTCAGTTTACCCCGTTAGAAAACCTTTGTTCTTCTAACGGGGTAAACTGTTTGGTATTTATTAATAAAATGGAATTATAAATATGAAAAATTTTTTCAGATTTTTTGCTGAACGCCACCTCTTTGCCAATCTCTTTACAATAATGGTCATTCTTCTGGGTGTTTCCACTTTGATGATCATCAAGCGTGATATCTATCCGGAAGTTGACATAGGACGAATGATCATTACGACTGAATACCCGGGCGCCTCGCCTGAGGACGTAGAGCTGAACGTCACAAACAAACTCGAGGAAGAGCTTAAAAAGATCACCGGACTGAAAGAGATCGTTTCTGTTTCCATGGAAAACATCTCCTCTATTAAGGTGGATATAGAGTCAGATGTAGAGGATATGGACGAGGTTAAAGATGATATAAGACGGGCAGTGACCCGGGTTACTGATTTTCCTCCGGATGTGACCGAGTCTCCGCATATACTGGATATAAAGACCCCGTTTGATCCTTTCATTGAGGTTGGAATTTCAGGTGATATACCTTACAGGCAATTAAGAGAGCTTGCGCGTATTTTTGAAAAAAAGCTTGAGAACATTGAAGGTGTTTCAAAAACCGAGCGTTTTGGCTACCGTGCCCGCGAAGTCAAAGTAGAGGTATCGCCAGGAGCCCTTAAAGAATATGAAGTACCTCTCCGGGAAATTATTGCTGCTATTCAGGGCAGAAATATCCGTATAACAGGCGGTTCTCTGGAATCATATACCAGTGAAAAGAATGTTGTGACACTGGCTCAGTTCAGAAACCCGGAAGAAGTGGGAGATGTGATCGTACGCGCCACTTTTGACGGTCCGCTTATAAAGGTCAAAGACCTTGCTATAGTCAGGGATGATTTTGAGGACGATAAAATAATTTCTTCCATTAACGGGAAAAGGGCAATTTCTTTCTCTGTCTTTAACAAGCATTCAGCAGATATCATACGTACTGCCAAAAGGGTTAAAGAGCTGATAGAACGGGAACAGGAGATCATGCCTGATGGTGTGGAGATCATTTATTCAAATGACACTGCAACATATGTGCGAAACCAGTTCAGGATAGTCCTTTCAAACGGTGCAATAGGTCTTGTACTTGTTACTATTCTGCTTGCGCTTTTTCTTAATATCAGGATAGCCTTCTGGGTTGCAATAGGGATTCCCGTAACTTTTTTAGGAGTTATCTTCCTTTTGCCTTCGTTTGGTGTTTACCTCGATACTATCGTGCTTACTGCAATGATTATTGTTATAGGCATTATAGTTGATGATGCGATCATAGTATCTGAGACAATATATGAGCGGATGAACAGGGGTGAAAAACCCATTGACGCAGCTGTAAACGGACTGAATAACGTTTACCGCCCCGTCTATACAACCTTACTCACAACTTTTATTGCTTTTGCGCCCATGTTTTTCATGCCGGGCATGATGGGAAAATTTATTTATGTTATACCTCTTGCCGTTTCTCTTGCCCTTTTTATATCAATGGTAGAGGTAACAGTAGCACTGCCGGCTCATCTTGTACGGTGTTTTGAAAAATGTCTCTTTTCCGCAAAGAAAATGAGTTACTCAGGCGGCTGGTTTGACCGCTACAGGGACCTGTTCAGTAAAACCATTATATATCCTTTGAAGGTCAGATACCTGGTGGTGATACTTTTCATAGGTATGTTGGCGGGCTCACTCTATTATGCAGCTAATTACATGAACTTTATCCTCTTCCCTACCAAGGGAGCTGAAGTATTTGTTGTAGGAATTGAACTTCCTATCGGCAGTTCTCTTGAGGCAACGTCTGACAAAGTAAGAAAGGTTGAAGAGGTAATATCCGGCCTGACTAAAACTGAATTAAAGTCTTTTGTTGCAAGGGCAGGCAGGCTTATTGTTATGGATGCCCCTCCCAGAGACGGAGAAAATTACGGGTCAATGCTGGTAAACCTTACGCCGTGGTCAGCACGTACGCGAACAGCTGACGAGATCGTAGAGGATATAAGGCATAAGGTTGAACAGATCGGAGGTTTTAAAAAGATAACTTTTTCAGTTGCAAGCGGCGGCCCGCCCACAGGAAAGGCAATAAATATAAGAGTTATTGGTTCAGATGAGCAGATGCGCAGTAATCTGGCCGATGCAGTAGAAAATTACCTTAAAGGTGTAAACGGTGTAAAGGATATTGAACGTGATGACTTTCCCGGCAAAGAACAGGTGGAAATAAAGGTTGATTACAACAAGCTGGCAAGAATGGGACTTACCATGGCAGATATTGCCCAGAATGTACGGATCGCTTATGACGGAGAACTTGTAACAAGTGTTCGTTATGGTAATGAAGATGTAGATTTCCGGGTTATACTGCAAAAGGAGGCGCGTAAAAAATTAGGATATCTTAATAAGCTTACAATACCCAACAAACAGGGAAGGCTGATTACGCTTAAGGAGGTTGCAGAGCTTGAGATCAGCACCGGCCCCAGCGATATTCATCATTTTGACCGCGAGCGTACTATAACAGTTACTGCTGACGTTATGCAGGAAGTTATAACACCTCTTGAAGTTACAAACTCTCTCCTTGGAAATTTTGATCTGGATAAAGACTACCCCGGGATGCGGTTCAGCGTAGGCGGCGAGGTGCAGGAGACCGAACAGTCAATGCAGGGTCTTTACATAGCTTTTGGTATGGCAGTTATCGGCATATATTTTCTGCTTGTATTGCTGTTTAACTCTATCACGCAGCCTATACTTGTTCTGCTTGCAATACCTTTCGGCTTTGTAGGTATTGTTATAGCTTTTACACTCCATGGAGAGGCTTTTGGTTTTCTTGCAATGCTGGGTGCTGTAGGTATGGCAGGAGTAGTTGTTAATGATTCCCTGGTGCTTGTTAACCATCTTAATTATCTCAGAATGAAAAACCCTTCTCTTGATGCGAACCAGATAGTAGTACAGGGAACAACCGACCGCCTGCGCGCCATACTAATGACTACTTTTACAACTGTAGCAGGACTCTTGCCCCTTGCATACGGCATTGGCGGTACTGACATATACATGGGACCAATGGCCCTTGCGCTGGGTTACGGAATTCTGTTTGCTACACCGCTTACACTTGTACTTGTCCCATGCCTTTACCTGATAGGTGATGACATCAGAAGGCTTTTCATAAGAAAAGCTGCATGATATAAAGCTGAATATGCCTCTTTTTTATTCCCGGATATTTTCCCTGTATCAAAAAAATCATTGTGTTAAATCAGATTGGGTAATTTAGTGCCCGGAGAAAGACATGGATATGATTTTAATCATATTAATCATATTGTGAAGGGTATAAATTATTTTTAAGGGCAATTATATCTAAACCCCGTTAAAAGTCCTACCTGCTCGCCTCGATTCGGCGAAGCGGGCTGGTAGGCAGGCCTTTGTCTTTCTAACGGGGTAAATGACCGGTATGGAGGTATCAGAATGAATACAAATAATAGATTACCTTTAGCGTTATTTTTTATGCGGCTTGGTGTATTTGCAGTAATGTTCATATGGACAGTCGATAAATTTGTTCGGCCTGAGCATTCTGCTGCTGTGTTTGCTAACTTTTATTATATAAGCAACCTCGGCAATACTTTCTCTTATTTGATAGGAGCTGTTGAAATGGTTCTCATCATGGGTTTCTTAATAGGGGTACTGAAAAGGTTTACCTATGGAGCGGTACTTGTGCTTCATGGTATTTCAACTTTATCATCTTATAAACAATATATCTCGCCGTTTGAAGGCCCTAATCTTCTGTTTTTTGCCGCCCTGCCGATGTTAGCGGCCTGTTTTGCTCTTTATTACCTTAGAGAACAGGATACTCTGCTGGCTGTAAAAAAGTGTTCCGGGGATTCGTCAACATGCTAAAGGCTTCCCAATATAATGCCTGTTTTCTTAGAATATAAAGAAAAATGGTTGAAATGACTTTTTACTATAAAGACGGATGCTGGCTGTGCGTAACTGCTGAAGAGATGCTAAACGGGTTCAAGCAGAGATACGACATCAGGGTCAACAAGGTCGCAATTGATTCTGACGATGAACTTTATGAGATGTACAGATTCGACATCCCTGTATTTGAGTTTAAGGACGGCTCTGCCCTGTGGGGCCGGATAAAGAAAAAAGAATTTCTCAAAAAGATCGAGGAAAATAAGGAATAATGGGAAAAATAAATTTTTCAGCAAAGACTATACCCGTTCTTGTCATTATTATCCTGTTTCCGCTTTTAGCATGGGGCTGGGACTTTTCCAGGCACTCAATCCCTGTTAATGATATCATGTCAGGAGGCCCGCCAAAAGACGGAATTCCTGCCCTGATCGAGCCCAAGTTCATAAAAGCTGCTAAAGCAGACTTTATGCGTGAAGATGATCAGATTATGGGTGTTTATCTCAATGGCATTGCCCGGGCCTATCCTACACGTATCCTCTCCTGGCATGAAATAGTCAATGACCGGTTTAAAGATCTCCCGGTTCTTGTAAGCTGGTGACCACTTGCGTTTTCGGGTGTCGTGTACACTCGAAAGATAAAAGACAGAGAAATGACTTTCGGTGTTTCCGGACTGCTGTACAAAAGCAATGTCCTTATGTATGACCGTCAGACGGAATCCCTTTGGTCACAGGTAAAGGGAAAAGCAGTGACAGGCCCGATGACAGATACACCGCTTAAAGTACTGCCATCAACGCTCACAACATGGGAAAAATGGAAAAAAAGATTTCCTACTACAGAGGTCTTGTCAACAGAGACGGGCTATACCCGTAATTACAATAAAGACCCTTACAAAGATTATTATAAACGCAAAAAAGGGCTTTTCTCATTTTTTAAGCC
>VAPA010143729.1_pt1 | contig 12263 bp, 8 predicted proteins | sample 3395041 | NCBI WGS metagenome assembly VAPA01 (sample SAMN08290432, study PRJNA428436) | hydrothermal vent metagenome | isolation source: Deep-sea hydrothermal vent chimney | place: Indian Ocean: Southwest Indian Ridge | depth 1973 m m
ATTGGTGGGGGGTATTTCACTATCAAGCTTCATTGCCATCCTAAGCTACTACAATATATATATTGGTAGTGCCAACTACTTTAGAGCTGCGAGCTTTAACCTTAATGGGTCAATAACAACCACTGTTGTTTTAGCTGCTCTAGGTACGGTTTTAGCGGTATCTATGCTCATGTACGAAGGGGTAATGCAGAAAAAAGCCTTACTTTTAGTCTCCATGGTCATCAACTATTTCTTAGTTGTCTTGGTGAGCATTCTACCGGCATGGGTAGTTTTAGGTGTAGGTTTGGTAGGCATTGTATTTTTCATCTCCTACAAAAAGATCATGGAAAATACAGTTTTCCTGACTATGGCTGCGGGTACGCTAGCCGCAGTGACCTTGGTTGTTTTCCTACCAACCACTAGAGAGCTGGTAACCAGCCCCGGCTATCCGGTTGAACTGGCACTCCCTGCCAGGGAATCGTGGATCGTCGCCTCAGAAACAGTACAGGACTACCCCACCTTAGCGACGGGGCCTTCTACTTTTGGGCTTAATTTCCCAAGATACAGACCCCTGTCTCTAAATGCAGGTAGTCTTTGGAATGTACGGTTTGATAAACCCTACAACGAACTATTCAATATTCTGGCTACCGTGGGTATTGTAGGGTTGCTAACGGCTGTTTACTTCGGCTCAAAAGCCTTAAAACTCATCCTGGCATCTCTTAAAACCCACGATGATGACGGCTTAGCTAAAATACTGGGTATCGGAGCTGTTTCTCTCATGGCGGTGTACTTCTTCACCTACGCAACAGTAGGCAATTCATTTGTCTTTACACTGCTGTTTGCGTTCATAGTAGCCAATTTAGCCATGAACAAGTCCGAACTGGCGGAAAACGTAGCTATCGGGCTTTCTTCCATCGCTCCGGTAACTACTATTGGCGAGGAGGGGGTAATAAAGAAAGAATTCCTACACTTTATTTTCGCTATTCCACTGGTAGCTTTAGTGATCTATGCCGGTTATGTTTGGGCCAGGGTTTATACTGGAGAAACCTACCTTAGGTCCTCCATAGTGGCTGCTACCAACAATGAGGGTGCAAAAACTTTTGAGTATCAAAGCAAAGCTATTAACACCAACCCAAGAAGAGATTCGTATCACAACGTCTACGCACAGACAAATCTTGCTTTGGCAAATAGTATTGCTTCCAAGGAGGAGCTCACAGATGCTGACAGACAAACTATTCAGCAACTTATTGCACAATCAATAAGAAATGCCAGATTATCAACTGAGGTTCTTAACCCGCTAAACGTTGATAACTGGATCACCAGAGCCAGTATCTATCGGGCCATCTCTCCTATAGCGCAGAATGCCTCACAGTGGTCAATTGCCTCCTATAATACGGCGGTGCAGTTAAGTCCCACTGATCCCAGACTCAGACTTGATCTGGGAGGTATTTACTACGCAAACGGAGATTACCTTACTGCAGCAAACTTCTACAGGCAAGCAATACTCTTAAAGCAAGATTACGCTAACGCACACTTCAATTTTGCACAGGCGCTGATCAAGCTTGAAGATTATACAAACGCTAGAAGAGCTCTGGAAATCACCAGAACTTTGGTGGATAAGGAATCTAATGACTATCAGCTGATCGAGGAGCAGCTGGCTAATCTTCCCGAAACTGCCCAGGAGTCCAACCTTCCCACTGTTGAGGAGATTGAGGGTGCAGCTCAGGACCAAGAGCAACCCACTCAAAATCAAGAACCTTTAACAACGATTGGCGAGGAGGAAATAGTCGAGGCTGAAAACTTGGATGAACAAGTTCTTCCCACTAAGGAAAAAGAAACACCAGCGGCCGAGGAAACACCAACAGAAACCACTGAACAGTAAGTCAGGAAAAACCCCGCTTAAGCGGGGTTTTTCTATTGTTTATTTTCTTATTGGTGGCAAGTAACTTTCACTATTCCACGCTAAAGCTCACATTAAACTCACTTTGTTCGTTAAGTCACCTGGTGGACCGTAGGGGGCTCGAACCCCTGACCTCTTCCATGCCATGGAAGCGCTCTTCCGACTGAGCTAACGGCCCGCAAACAGCTTGAGTGAAAACTGTATTATTCTAACTCAAATACCTCACTTTCACCATACACAAGACGCTTGTTTGGAAGGTTATCGATAGTATAGATCTTCACCGGGACTACCTTTTTTGTAAACGGCTTTTTGGGAATTTCTGTTAGGCTCTTGGTAACTTCTATAGTCAACTCTTCCAATCCGTCTCCTGTTATGGCCGAGATACCAAAAATATCAATGCCATATTTTTTCTTAAATACCTTTTTAAACTCGGCAAGATTTTCCTTTACCTCCGTAAGATCAAGCTTGTTAATAACTACTATCTGTTTTTTATTTGTAAGATCCACTTTATAATTTTTCAACTCCTTTTGTATCATATGATATTTATTGAGGGCATTTTCCACCAAATCATTTTCCTCTACGAAAGGATCTATTATGTGGATGAGCAATCTAGTCCTCTCCACATGTCTCAAAAAATCATCTCCCAGACCTTTTCCCTCAGACGCACCCTCGATCAATCCCGGTATATCTGAAATGATAACTTTCTGACCTCCCCTAAGCTTTAAGACACCTAAATTGGGACTAATAGTGGTAAAAGGGTAGCTGGCTACCTTGGCATGAGAAGACGTCATTTTATTAATTAGCGTGCTTTTACCGGCGTTTGGCGCACCAACTAACCCTACATCTGCGATTAGCTTGATTTCCAACCTTATCTCCTTTTCGCGGCCGGATTTACCTTTAGTAAATTGCTTGGGGGTCTGGTTTGTAGAACTTTTAAATCTAAAATTGCCTACCCCACCTCTTCCTCCTTTAGACAACAAAACAGGATTTTTTTCTACTGCCATATCGGCAATAAGCACTTCCTCGTTTCCTATTGTTTGATAAACCAGCGTTCCCAAAGGAACCTTTATAGTAATATCGTTTCCATCACGACCCTTTTTATTCTTCCCCTGGCCCGGTTTTCCACTTTCGGCTTTGAAAACTCTCTTTGATCGAAAATCCATGAGGGTGGCAAGATTATGGTCTGCTTTAACATAAACGTCACCTCCATCGCCTCCATCCCCCCCGTCGGGACCTCCTTTAGCAATAAATTTCTCTCTTCGAAAAGAGACAATGCCGCTACCACCGTCCCCAGCTTTAACTTGTATAACAGCTAGATCAATCATGTGTGTATTATGTATTATACCTTTAATTTGCGTAGTTAAGAGGATTTTGAGGAGTACCATAATACTTAATCATAAAGTGCACATGTGAACCTGTTGAGCGACCGGTGCTACCCATAACACCAACGGCCTCCCCCCGGGAAACCTGCTGTCCATAACTGACATACAAACTGCTCATGTGCCCATACACCGTCTCGTAGCCTCCACCATGATCTATACGTACGTGCAGTCCCAAACCAAATGGATCCCAGCCTGCTCTCACGACAGTACCGCTTCTACAAGAGAAGATTGGCGGCAGCCCCCTACCAATGGGCGTAGAAACGTCAAGACCGGTGTGATACCAAGTAAAATACTGGGTAATAATGCGGCTGGTGGTAGGCCAAACACAATACCCTGCACTAGGTGCAGCTTGTGGAATACCCGGTCCGGGTGCAAATGCGGGTGCAGTGGGAGTAATAATTATCTGCTGGGGAATTTTAGCCCCGGGAATGACTAACTCTGCACCTACGGCCAAGACAGACGTATCTAATATATAGTTAAAGTCAGCGATCGCTTGTGTAGCCACATCGTACTTTTCGGCAATAGAATCCAGCGTGTCTCCTTCTTCTACTTCGTGGATCAATCCTGAAACCGGGGGTATAACTATTTTTTGACCGATACTTAATATCGAATAATCAGTGAGATTATTGATGTATTTTAGCGCGTCTGTGGAAATTTTATATCTTTCACCAATAGTGGAGAGGGTGTCTCCGGGGGATATAACATGCTCAAAAGGCTCTGTTCTTTTTCTGCTTTCCGGTACTAAAGTGGTTGCCGTATTAATATTGGGAATAATATCGCTGGTATAAGTTAGATAATCAGGATTTATCTCACCGCCGCTAACAAATTTTGTACTATTTAGTATTTCCCCAAAAGTAAAGACCACAAAAGCAATTACCATGACCGCCAGATTAGCAATTGGTCTGCCTAGCTTGCCCCTAGACCAAATTAGTTTCTTTACCAGATAAGATTTAACATATTCAGGGAGTACTTTTAGAAAAAAGGTGAGATTGGCAACAAGCTTAATCATACCTTGTATCTTTTTGAAAAAATATTTAACAATTGCCAGGAAAAAAGCTTTAAAAACACCTTTACGGGGACTGAAACCTTTAAATTTCAGTTGATAAAATCTCTTAGACTTGGGGTGTTTTAGTGTAAACAGCATGGCTCTGCTATTCAGGTTTATGCAGGCTTTGTAGGAACTCCTTGTTGCTTTTAGTCTTTTTAATTCTCTGTATTACCAATTCTGTGGCTTCCTTTTCATTAAGAAGATCGATCATCCTCCTCAATTTAATTACCAGCTCTTGGGTTTCTTTGTCAAACAAGAGATCTTCTCTTCTCGTAGAACTGTTTACTATATCTATGGCAGGATAGATTTTACGGTTTGCCAAACTACGGTCTAGTTTTAACTCCATGTTTCCTGTGCCTTTAAACTCTTCGAATATTACCTCGTCCATACGGCTGCCGGTTTCTACTAGTGCTGTAGCAATAATCGTTAAGCTACCTTTACCCTCAATATTCCTTGCCGCACCAAAAAAGTGCTTTGCAGGATATAAGGCCGAAGGGTCAAACCCTCCTGAAAGGGTTCTACCACTGGGAGGAACCACCATATTGTAGGCTCTAGCCAACCTTGTCACCGAATCCATTAAGATCACCACATCTTTGCCTTTTTCAGCCAATCTTTTGGCTCGCTCCAGACAAATCTCTGCAGTTTTGGACTGTGCGTCCGGTTTTTCATCGAAATTGCTAGCAAAAACCTCACCTTTTACGCTTCTTTCAAAATCGGTAACTTCCTCAGGTCTCTCTCCTATGAGAGCAACCATTAAGATGACGTCAGGGTGGTTTTCAGTTAAGCCGTGAGCTATATCTTTTAGCAACCAGGTCTTTCCGGCTTTGGGCGGGGAAACAATCATAGCTCTTTGACCTTTACCTATAGGGACTAGCAGATCGATCAGTCTAGTGGAAACAATATCTGCCTTGGTTTCCAATCTTAGCCACTCATCAGGAAATATCGGGGTCAATTTTTTAAATAAGGGTCTTTTTTTGGCACTAGCAGGATCCATACCATCCACTTTTTCTACTTTTAGTAGAGAGAGGTATCTTTCTCCTTCGTTAGGAGGTCTGGCAAAACCGGTCACGAAATCACCCATCCTTAAGCTGCAACGCCTAATCTGAGAGGGGCTGGTATAAACGTCTTTTGGTAATTCGTTGGAAACTTTTTCGTCCTGTCGAATAATCCCAAAATCGGGCATGATCTCTAAAATACCGCTTATGGGAATCATTTCCCCACTGTAATAGGAGGATCCGGCACTGGTATTGCTTTTTCTATGATTCCTATGATTAGGGTTACCCCTATGATTAACTTTTCTGTCAGAGGAAGGCCTGTTATACGCCTTCTTGGACCTACCATAAGTAGTTCCTTCTTTTGTATTTATTGGCATAATAATTTTTAATTAAGAGATATTAATTTGATAATCATTGGATAGAAAACTTTTCTAAAGTTGTTCTAAAGTCGGGAGACAGCCACTGCCCCCTGCTGCCTCCCGGCTCTAAAACCTGACAAAAGTCAGATCTTTAAAAACTCGCCCTTCACTACAAGTCTCTTATTGTAACCGGAACCCGACAGCCAAACTCCCCCACACGTAATCAGGGTTAGAGTGGATTTACCCTCTTCATCATCTAAAATGTCAAGTCTGGTGGGATCTTCAATATCAAGGTAAAACAATTCTAGCACTTTGTAGATAAAGATTCTACCATATCTATCAACGATTTCAATAGTATCGCCTTCCTTGACGTTTCGTAGATGATAAAATGCCCCAGGTGAGCCGTAATTAGTATCATAGTGTCCATTTATGATCATATTTCTGGATTCTCCCGGCATCCCGCCATCCACATACCAACCCCCGGCAAGCCAATTTTCAGGAGTTTCCATGGTTCCTTCGCTATCAACACCCACTGACTCCAGGTTAATATTAATATTTACCGAACTAATAACCAGCCGGGATGCACGCGTATAGATAGGTTCTAAATTCCTAGCAAAAACAGAAGGTTCCTCTTGCTCCTCTAAGTCAGTTTTTTCAGTGCTATTTTCTTTTAGTATTGTGTTTAGGGATATGTCTCTTTGTACAAGTAGGATGGAGGCAATAATAGCAAAAATAGGAACAAGAAAGGCAACGATCAAACCGAGTTTTTTATTCTTTTTCTTTTCTTGAGGATTGTTTTCCATTTTATAGTCAATAATTAGGTTAGCTACAGAATAGTCGCGTAGGGGGTTGCCCGAACCCAACTATTCTATAACTAACCCAAATAGTACCTAAAGCCCGTTAGCTACTAACGGGCCTTGGTGGTTATTTATCTTTATGAGATAAAGTTAATGCTCTTTTTTATCAAGATTCCTGCTAAGATCATACCAGCTCCTAACAAAGCTACTATTTCGTTTGAGCCTGTGTCGGGAAGCTCTTTGATATCTTCGTCACCGTAACAAACGGTAGCAGTGTCAGAGCCTTCAAACTCATCGTCCCAAGTAAGTTCAACCTTATTCACTACACACTTCTCAAAATCTTTATCCCTATCGTACTCATCCTTTTCAACCTTGGCCTTGATTTTAAAGGTCTTAGATTCGCCGGGTTCAAAGTCATCCCAATATTCAGTCAATCCGGAACCTCCAACTCTGTACATCTCATCAGGCAAAAAGTCTTCGATCTTCATGTCATCAAAGTCATCAGCCTCCTCATCACTTTTGTTCTTAACCTTTATCCTAAACTCAACTACATCATCTTCGGCCACGTCCATTACTTTGTCTTCCCAGCTATCATCTTCGTCCTCAACCCTTACCTTTTTATCTATTTCGAACCTTTTGTTAATTAAACAGGTCTCACCACCACCATAAGTTGATTCACATTCGGCGCTAACATAGCCAATATTAACAACTAGCAATAAAGTACCTACAAGGATTCCTAATATTAAATTTTTAGGCATATTTTTAGTCATCTTTAGTTTTAGGCAGGGAAATTAAATAACTTCGAAGATTATACCCTGTAGTCATCAGTTTGTCAAGACTATAGGGCAAGTGCTCGGGCAGAGCTTTTTCCTCGTTAAGACAACAAATTCCTCAATTGACAATTTTTCCAAGAAACTTATTGACTTAGGTGAAGAGGGAACTTGAGGGCACGTGAGTGCAAACAAGTTCCCTTTCGGGCAGGTGGTTTTGCCTAAGTTTTGACAACCCGGTTATTCCTCGACGAGGTAGGCCTCCAGATCGACGATCCAGACGGATGCCTCAAGACGGTTTGTCTCGTAATCGGCAGGTCCGGTAACAACTAGGCTTTGATCTGCTTCCACACCTTCTGGTATTCTGAAGGTGATGTTCTTGGTCTCCCAAGAAGTAAGCAGATAACCACACCAGTCGTCCTCGACGTTGATTTGTCCGTCGTTATTGGCGTCGAGCCTTGTCCAGTCGGACTCCTCAGTACCAAAAGCTAAATCCGTAGCTGCAGGGCAGCCATCCTCGGAATAGCCCGGGTACCAGAGAGTCACAGGTTCGTAGTTGGAGTGTATGGATGCCGGACCAATTGTTTTTGGCGGCTTGTTGAGGACCACTCCCTCAGGGATATGGAGTTCAACGCTCGTCTCAGTAAAATTGAAAAGCCTCCAACCACATCCATCTTCAGAACTGCTGATGACATCATTGAAAATGGTGTCAACACGACGCCAGATGGCGTTCATATTTCCAAGCAGCTCTTGAACATCCGGGCACCGGTCATCGATGTATTCGCGTGTGATGACCTCAACCTTCGGATCCAGTGCCTCGGTTTCCGCAGCTTCCTCAACGGAATAATCCGCACCAGAGTTTTCAGCTGCCACAGACTCAACACTTCCCACAAACTTTCCATCTACTTTCTCATCAGCTGTCTGAGCTTGCGCACCTTGGCAGGCCGCGAGCATGACAGCCAAAAGTAGTACAACAAAGGTCTTTTTCACTTGGGTTCTCCTTTCCTCTCATTGGGAGGTCTTAATTAGAACATAGGATAGATCGTCAAAACTCAGTCGCAAGTATACCCTATAACAACAAATTAGTCAATGCTATGGGCTTACATATTTTCTTCTGTTTTTCCGTGAACTCTCAACCTAATAAAAGTTCCTACAATGGCTACATTCCAAATGACGATCAAAAATATTATACCGGCATACTCAAGCATTTGAGGCCAGAAAAAGAGGATGATGTACTCCCCCCTCTGCAGTTGCGGTATTTTCCAGCCATTTGCCCAGTTATTAACCACAAAGTGATCTTCAATTTCTTCACCAAATAAAAATGGTAACGATTCAATAAACTCTCCCTCATCCTGCATTTTATACGCTCTCCACCCGGGGTCATAAGCTTGGTGTAGGATCAACTCCTTACCCGATACGCCGGTTCCTGAAAACTTATAAGCATAGTACTTTGTCTTTTCCGATGCAAAGAAATTTACATACTTGGTTTCTGGTAAATCTTCCAAAAGATCGTTTCTCACCAGCCTAATATTCTTTAAATAGTCAAAAGGCAGCAGGTATACTTCCAGTAAGTTCAGCTTGTTCTCTGATTCGACGGTCTCGTAAGAGGGGTTTTGAAATGAAAAGAAATACCCGTCATCATAGAAATACCCGGGATTTAGTATGAAATACTCCTCATCTCCCTTTAGATTTACCTCCACTTTTGACTGCTTCCTGGTACGATTACCAAAAATATAGAAAAAGAGTTCCTTGCCTCGCACGTTATTGCTGTCCACCTTCACCAAATATCCATTCCAGTGATCCAGCAAGCTGGACGAGTAGCCAAAACAGGCCATGCCTCGCTCACCCGACTCTATGGTTAGAGTAGAACCTCGCTTGAGTACTCCAAAATCACCTAGATCACGGCAATTATTAACCTCAACATAAGTAGGGTCAAACCCTTCTATGATCTCTTTCTTTATCTGCACTACCAGTCTATTTTCTTCCAAACTAGTGTTCACCTCATATTGGTAATCAAAAATTTCCTTGCCTAAAAAGACTTTGGCTTCCAAAGGAACGGTGTTCTCATCCAAGTGATACTTATTAACATCAATACCCTCTAGAACCCCGGAAACAATAAAATAATCGCCTCCCTCAGAAATCTCCCAGGGTTGGTCAATAAGCTCTGTCTGCGTCATCAAATTGAGAAAAGGGTAGACATACGCAGGGTTCTCCGAAGTTTTATAATCGCCTAAGTCAATATACGCCTTATCCAGGTTAGTAATTCCTATGTGGGGGCTGACGGTTGGGAGTTTCTCAGCCACACTGATGAAATTATCTATGTTCTTTCCGTGATTGACCTTTAATATCTCTATACCCTCAAATTTCTTCACACTAACAACTTTGCTGCTCTCTTCAAGAATTCTGGCCAGCTGGTCATACTGCAGACCTTCCTCTACTGAGGCTACCGGCTTTAGACTATGATCCAAGATCAGATAGTCAATGTTGTACTTTTCCAAAACGTCTTCGAATAATCCGGTATTGATAGATTCTATAGCGTATTTAATTTCCCAAAAATAACTTTCACTGTGCAAACTCCAGACATCAAAAGTCCTAGAAACAATTGGCTGCTCTATTCCGTACCAGATAAAACCCGAGCCGTCATAGCTCCATTTGTGACTAAACCACCCCCAAAAGGTGTAATCAGGCAGTAAAGCGATCCGTTTATTCTTATCTTGCTCCTTAAAATACTCAATGGTTTCAAAATATGCGCCGGGAATCTTCACCCTCATAATATCGGCAACATAATTCCCCAAAAATGCGGGTAAGGAATAGACCACCATAAGCAGTACGGTTACTGAGGTAAAAATAATAATTTCCAGTTTTCTCTTTCCCTGAGAACTCTTCACTAGCAAGTTGTAGATTATTTCCAATCCGACTACAAAAAGGTATGAATAAACTAGGGAAAACGGTACGACAAACTTCGTAAATGGGGATCTAAAAACCTGATTGATAAAGGAGTGACTAAATATCAGGGAATTAAAATAAGACAAAGTGGCTGTATTGCTCAAGAGCATCAAACTCACTAAGATAAAAATACTTACTAAACCGTAATGGGATCTCTTCCGTCTAAATAATCCTAAAATGATAAAGGCAAAGGGTGTATAAGACAAGATCCTGACAAAGAAGTTCTTAAAATGGGCGTGCCAAGGCCCAAAAATAAGGTTATCGCTGGTGTCGTAAAGATCGTAGTAGAAACCTTCCAATCTGGCGAAGTTTTTCAACGTACCCTTTTCCAAGTTTTGGTTGCTAATAATATCAGTGGCCAGTTGATTTATTTTCGAAGCCCTGACAACAGATAATGAGGTACGCAAAAAGTAGAGTTGGGGAAGGATCCAAAAGAGATTTACAATAATGATCAACCCGTAGGCAGCCATAAACCTCTTTATAAGTTTCTTATTGCTGCTTTCTAGGAACACACCGAAGGACAAGAAACCCAAGCACATAAAATATACTAGAAATAGGGTTTGCAAGTAGGCTTGGGGCGTGGCTAAGATATTTACTACTACTAAAGCAAGGATATGCCTCGGCGTCAGTTTTTTAGCATAGACGAATTTCAAGAAGACATAGATCTCCCAAGGAAGGAGTCCAAAAAAAACTGAGAACGGCTCAAAAGGTAAACTGAATATCTGTACAGTGCCAAGGTTCAATATATAAAAGCAGGCACCAATAAAGGCTAGGACTTGCTTATCTTTTCTAAAACCCAAATACCTTAATAAGAAAAATAGACCGAGCCCACCCGCATAAAGCATAAAAAAGTGGAATGCGTACCTGATAATAGATTGTGGTAATACCAAGGAGACCATAAATAATAAGACGGCCCTAATAAGATCCGAAGCGTGCGCCATTCCGCTGGTTAAACCAAAGCTCTGATACTCCTGCCAGCTGGCATGGGTCGCTCTTTTAATAGCTAGAAGGGGGTTTAATTCCGTTTGCAAGCTATCCCAACCAATAAAATAGGTGCCAGGTTGGTAATTAGTAATAAAGAGAATAAGTACTAAAAGTAGTAACAATAAAGGAAAAACAGCAAATTTTAAGGCTTTTTTCAATTTCATTTACTAAAGTTTACCTTGTAAATATCTACATTTACATCAGTGTAAATATTTTCGAAAGGCGGCTTAGTCTTTTCCAGCGTGGATCTTTCTTCATCGAATAAATAGTATATGTTTATGTATCTATCAAGATCTACCTTCTCTTGGCCGGCAAATTTCACATAAGTGCCTGCCTGTACCTGTAAGTCTATAGGAGGATCAAACTCAGCAGAATAACCTCCCTCCATTTGTTTCCATTCCGGAGAAATGACATCTCCGCCAGGTAGTACTACCTGCAACTCTTTAAACTCTTCCGGAGTAATAAATATACCGTTTAAAATAAACCTCCCGCTTCTGGCAAAATACACCTGTGCCAGTGAATGAGGGTTGTGGCTAACTAGATGGAAATTGTTTTTGATTATACCCTGAGTATCCTTAGAGAGTATCAATGTTTCGGGAACTAGCCAGTACCACCAATCCCTGACATTTTTACAGCCGGGGTTAAAAAACTGCCCCACTACCTCATCTTTAAAAACTACCGCCACCTGCACATCCATCAGCTGCAACCTTTCTACTAACCTTTCCCTGTCATCTTCTTGATAAGTATACTTTGGTTTGTCCGTTCTTTCCGACAAGCAAATAAAGCGTGAGAAGAGTTCATCAGCGAGGACTACCTCTGAACGAGGGTTAGCGGCTGTATAGTGAAAATAACCGTCCAACACCTTTTTTTCATAATATACAGGCAAAGCACTTCTGTAAGTGTTGTACTTAGACAGTGGAACATTCAGCACCGCCTCACCCGGCAGTTTGCTTACCTTTGCCTTTAGAACATCCGAAGCTAAAGGATACGTCACCTGCAGATTAAAAAACAATCTTTCCACAATGATAATAGTCAAAAACAAGGAGGAGAGCACCGGATCTTTAGTCAGTTTTTTATGAATAACCACCAAAACGGCTATAAAT
>VAPA010776283.1_pt1 | contig 12237 bp, 15 predicted proteins | sample 3395041 | NCBI WGS metagenome assembly VAPA01 (sample SAMN08290432, study PRJNA428436) | hydrothermal vent metagenome | isolation source: Deep-sea hydrothermal vent chimney | place: Indian Ocean: Southwest Indian Ridge | depth 1973 m m
GGCCATTGCAAAAGCGGCATATCCTATGAAAGCAAGTAATACATGGATACTGAACCATTTACTTCTCAGTACCGGGTCCAGCTCCTGTATCTCTCTTGGGAAGAAAGATGAAACAAGGATCAGTATGAAGACCATAGGCATAATGAAAGAACTGAGAAGCCCGAGATTGAAACGATATTCATGATAAAGGAACAACAGAACGAGGCACCACGAAAAGAAAGACGCTGCCTCGTGCATATTTGTTACAGGAAAATGGCCTCCGGTAAGATACCTTGTGATAAAACCCGCGGTATGCAGTACAAACCCGATCACGATGAACGCGATTATGATCTTTGAAGTAGCTTTTTTGCCTTTAAAAAGCCATGCAAAGCCTGAAACAGTGGCTATAAAATAAAAAGAAAGGGCCAGTTCGAACAATAAAACGTTCAGTTCCATTTTTTGGAAAAAATCTCCTTTTTGTTCCGGCTGATCAGCACGGGCCGGAATAAATTAAAAGCAACCAAGGTCGCAATTTTTAATTTTTATCTTCAGGTCATCCGCAGCTGTGCCGGCGTTCTTGTATGTTACCCCGGACTCTTCGGCAAGCTTTCTTAAAGCAGGGCATGAGATCCTGCTGTTAACGGCTATTTTTTTAATTTTTTTCTTTATCAATGCCTGCTTTGACGAAAGAGAGGAAGTCACTGAGTTCTCCTTTTCTTTTTATCAGGTCTATGTTGAAAAATTTGGCGTCTTCTCCGGCAGTATACCGCATAACTTCCGGTTTTTGCGTCATTTTTTCAGAGTTAATTATGACGGCATCCGCCTTTTCAGCGACCCTGACAGCTGAAGGTTTGAATTCTTCCCCGGGTCTGACAATTAATACTATCAGATGGGGATTTAAAAAATCCACAGGGCTGTTTCCTTCTACTATTATTCCGTTCAGGCCGGTCATCCTGCTGACAGCCGTTTTCAAAACATCTTCAAGCCCTTCATAAGGAGACCTTATCCAGAGCACCTTTTCGGCTCCGGCCTTTAGAAAGACAGCAGTGTCCTTGCCATTCCGGCTGAGAAGCGCGCGGTCATCTATCAGAGATGTATATATAGGTGTCTTTGTGAATTTAATAGCGCCGAAACCTTTCAGTTCATTGAGGAGGATGGAACAAAGAGTGGTCTTGCCTACGTTACTATGGGCGCCGGCTACAGAAATAATTTTAAGGTCTTCAACTGGCACAATGTATTTTAACAGATTGCTTTTTAAAGATATGCTAATATTGTTTTATTATGTTTGAAAACTCATGGCAGATAGGGAAAGTAATGGGTATTCCCATAAGGCTTCATGTGTCGTGGTTTGTGATATTTGCCCTGATAACGTTTCTCCTGGCTACGCAGTATTTTCCATCGGCCGCGCCTGAACTGACCCCGGCAGCCGACTGGTTACTGTCTGTACTCGCGGCCCTGTTACTATTTATTTCGGTTGTTGTTCACGAGCTGTCTCACTCACTGATTGCGAAACGTAATAACATCCCGATAGCCAGCATCACTCTCTTTATTTTCGGCGGCGTTGCCCAGATGAAGCAGGAACCGTCAAGCCCCGAGGCCGAATTTAGAATGGCATTGGCCGGCCCTGTTTCAAGCTATGTCCTCGCCCTGTTTTTTTTAGCCGTCTATAAATTGTTCGGCGATCATCCGGGGTTTGGAGCCCTTGCTTATTACCTTTGTTACCTTAACATTGTTCTTGGCACCTTTAACCTTATCCCCGGTTTTCCAATGGACGGCGGCAGGATTTTAAGGGCATTTTTCTGGAAAAGATCAGGCAATTACATGAACGCGACGAAAATCGCCTCCAGGACGGGCCAGGCGATAGCGATGTCTTTTATACTTCTCGGCATCATCTCCGTGTTAACGGTGAGCCTGGATGGACTATGGATTGTGATCCTGGGCTGGTTTCTTTACAGGGCGGCTCAGACAAGTTATCAGCATGCCGTGGCCAAAGGTATTTTATCCAGGCTCAGGGTAAGGGACTTCATGTCGCAGGAGATTGTTACTGTCAGTTCATCTTCATCCCTTTCAGAAGTTGTGGACAATTATTTCCTTAAATACGGATATGGCGGGTTCCCTGTTATGGAATGGGGCAGACCGATCGGCATTATAAGCCTTAAGGATGTAAAAGCAGTTCCAAAGGACAGGTGGGAATCTGCCGGCGTCAAAGAAGTTATGCAGGCGTTTGACGGGTCTCTTGCGGTTTCAGAGAGCGACGATATAGCAATGGTGCTTGAGAGGATGATTCAGGAGGATAGAAGCAGGTTTCTCGTAATGAAGAACAGCGAGTTGACGGGTATAATAACGCGTTCCGGCATAGCAAAGTATCTCCGCCTTAAGGGCGAACTAGGGGATTAGGGTATAATATACTGCCTGATATTCAATAAAATGATTTTAACAGAAGCAGTGTTCGGAGCGCTTTCATATGTTGGATAAAATACTGGAATTCTGGAACCACATGCCGGAGCATATTGATCCTGTTCTTTTTCAGGCGGGGCAGTTTCAGGTGCGTTATTACGGACTGATGTATGTTGTAGCCTTTTCAGTCGTTTATATGCTTGTAATGTTCAGAATCAGGCACGAGAAGTATGAATATTCCGGTGAACTGATACAGAACTATTTTATGTGGGCCATACTCGGGGTTATTGTCGGGGGGAGGCTGGGGTATGTGCTGTTTTACAATTTCTCTTATTACAGTACACGCCCCCTGGAGATAATTCTTCCGTTCAGACTTAACGGCGGGTTTCATTATACGGGAATAGGAGGGATGTCCTATCACGGCGGGCTGATAGCCATACTTCTGGCAACGATCTTTTTCTGTCGCTGGAATAAAATAAGTTTCTGGCGTTTTACGGACCTGCTGGCTGCTGCCATTCCATTAGGTTACACGTTCGGCAGGATTGGAAATTTTCTGAACGGTGAACTTTACGGGCGCATCACGGATGTGCCGTGGGGCATGTATTTTCCCCTGGATATGACAGGCCGGCTTCGACACCCGTCACAGCTGTATGAAGCTTTTTTTGAAGGCATATTCCTTTTCGTTATCCTATGGGGTATCAGGAAAAAAAATCTGTTCAGCGGTTTTCTTTTCTCACTATATATAGCAGGGTACGGACTTGTCCGGTTTTTTATTGAATTTGTCCGTCAGCCCGACCAACAGTTGGGTTATGTTGCCGGTCCTTTTACAATGGGACAGGTCCTTTGTCTTCTGATGATATCAGGAGCGGCTGTTATTTTTTTTATAAGAAGGAAATCAGGCACGCAAACGGCCGGTTCCGGTTTGAAATGATTGGAACTATGGATGCGAAGAGCGTATAATATCCGCAATACCTGGAAAGGAAGGACGGGAAAAGATGTCCAGGATATTGGTAATATGTATGATTACAGCTGTTCTGGCTGCTGCCTGTAACAGAACAGGGGATAAAGGCAGTGTTTCAAACCTGCAGTTCAAAACAAACGGTGAAAGGATTTATTTTGCCGGAGTAAGTCAAAAAAACGGCCGGATTCAGTTTGAGGCAGGGCCTTCATGGATGGGTGAATACGGCGGCAACTGCGGCGGATGTCACGGGCCTGAAGGCAAGGGCGGCGTTCCAATTCTGGATAGTGATATTGTTGCCACAGATACGGGTTATAATGCGCTTATAGCTGATGAGCACGGACATGCCAGATATACGGATACGCTGATAAAGAGGGTTGTCACAGAAGGCCTGAACCCTGAAGGGGAGTCACTGGATATTATAATGCCCCGCTACAAAATGTCGGATGACGATCTAAATGATCTGATAGAGTTTCTGAAGACCCTTAAATAAAGAATGATGTGTCTTACTACTATGCAATTCAACAGGTAATTTATCGGTACATGGCCCGATATGAATAACATGGGAACGACCTTATTGATTAAGTTTACCGGTTGACTTATTAATATTTTCCAGGGAGGATAGTGATGATGAAACTCATATCGTTTGCGCTTATATTTATATTTAGTCTTTTTTCAGTTGACAGTTCCGCTCATATGAATGAAGGTTCCGGGGGCATGATGGGCTATCATGGATGGGGAATGGGAGGATTTGGCGGACCATTTATGGTTATTTTCTGGGTCATCGTAATTATAGTGATTGTTCTGTTAGCTAAATTGATCCTGGGCGGTACAAAAAAAGAGGGTAAATCAGAAACCGCGCTTGATATACTGAAAAAGAGATACGCAAACGGAGAAATAGACAGGGAAGAGTTCGATTCCATAAAAAAGGATCTGGAATGAGCTGATCACAGGAGATACATGGCCATAAAAAAAGTGATTATTGTTTTGGCTGGATTGTTATTTATTGGTTATTCTGCTTATGCAGGTCAGGATGACACGCTTATTATCAGCGGTGATGTAACGTTCAGGGAAGACTTTTCAGATGAGAGTCTCTCGCCGGAATTGTGGGATATGCCGACCTTTTCGCTTTATAATTTCAGGGCGGACCCGGCCATGATATCCAACGCGGGTGGTATTAACTATCTCCGCCTCGGCGATTCCGAAAGCGATATATATCCGACAGGGTTTATTTACACCAAAACGCCCTTTTCTTACGGCGCCTACTCCGCGAGGATGAAGATCTCTGATATGCCGGGCGCTGTAGCGAGCTTTTTTGCATGTACCGAAATGACGAAAATCTTCTCTGACGGAACACATGATGAAATTGATTTTGAACTTATAACCGCGAAACCTCATTCCGTTTTAATGACAACATGGTATCTCTCGACCGGACTTGAAGGCGGTGAACAGACACTTACGCATAACTCATATACATGGGAAGACCCGGGGTTTGATATTCGTCAATGGCATATCTACAGGTTTGACTGGCATCCGGATAAAGTTGATTTTTTTATTGACGGCGAAAAGGTTTGGACGAGCACAAAGGCTGTTCCTAAAAGAGATATGCAGATCGCGCTTCATATATACACAATTGATTCATGGGATGAGGTGAAGTTCCCTCCCCGGGGTGAGATACGGCAGATGACTGATTGGGTGGAATACAAAGAGTTTCAAAAAAATAAATTTTAGAATGCAAAATGCACAATGAGAAATTAGCAATGACAAAAAAATATACACGGGATATATAAACATATGCCGGGAGGGACGAAAATGGAGCGAATATTAACTATAACGGCCTTGCTCTCAGTATTGTTATGTTCTTATGGTTATGCTCAAATGGGACATGGCATAATGAGGGATACGGACGGGACTATGGAAAACGAGCAGGCCGAAGAACAAGTGGAAATGACAGAAGAGCAAAAAGAGGAAAAAAGAAAAATTGAAGAGCAGAGAAAAAAGGCCGAAGAGTACAGATACATGCAGCATATCAGGCTTATGGAAGAAATGAGAGTGATTACTCAGGAGATTGTTGGAACGCTGGACACTTTATCCGGCATGATAAACGGTATAACAAAACTGAAGGAGATACCTGAGGAAAGAATGCGTAAGATTGGCTTGGTCATGAAGGATCTTGGAGATGAAGTGGACACTGTGTCCGGTATTATGGCCAAGGGGAAAGCCGGCAATGAGGAGTTGCGTGACCTGCGACGCAGGATAAAAGAGACACAGAAACAGATGCTGAAAATAATAATTAATACCCCCAGGTAAGAGATGTTATGGCTGAAGATCCTGTATTTCACATCCCTCTCTAGTGACCGGTTAGACATCTTCATGTCGTAATGTGTACAACTTAAGTTTGACCCTATTATCTGTTGTTTTCCGGATTCACCGTTATTTCAACCGATTGGTTATATTAATAATGGGTCTTATCTCTGACTAATTCTTTATATAAATGACAGGATCGGATGTGCTCACAGGCCCGGATTCGAAAACAGTCACCTGGTTTTCCATAGCAACTAATTGATATACGCCTTCACCCGCTACCATTTTGACATTAATTTCTTTAATATATTCTCCACGGAAATTCCAACCCCAACCGCCAACTCTTTCAATCTCTTTTCTAATATCCTTACCATCTTCGACATAAATAAAGTATCCTTCGATTTTGGGATGATTACCAGAAGAGGAAGTTGATAATACTATGGATATCCTGTTATCTGATTGAGCTGTTCCATCAGCCATGCCAATATCAATAATCTGACTACTAAGCGTAAAACCGGCCATTAACACCAAACATATGAACAATCGCCATTTCATAATCCTTACCTCCTTTTTTATTTAGTTTAAAAACAAAATCGAAAATGTAACTCGTTACTCCAGTGAATTATTTCCATATAATGTCAAAGTCAGCCCCCACCGTTTTGCTTCGCTTTTGCTTGCAAAACGAAGCAGTGGGGGCTGGAATTGCCTTATTATACATGATTTTCATGTAACTCCACCGAATTCCCCATTATAAATATTCCATTGCTAGTGTATAACGTCCTCATCCGGTTCCGCATTCACTGCATGAGATTGTTATGTTTTTTAAATTATTCTACAATCCATTTTCACTGACATTTAAATATTGTTTATCTGCCTTCAACGTGGAGTATTTGGGTCTTCTTTTTTAATGTTCTTAATGTTAGATATACAACTAAACCTGCAAAGAAAAATACAATCCATTCCATATCTAATTCGAATATTCCTTCTGAAATAATATCGCCAACCATTTCCAGGAATGTAAAAGAAGAAATAATTACAAAAAACCCTGTATATTCTCTGTTCAGTAAAAATCTATAGGAAAAAGGCATGTCAGGTGTCTGCCATCTGGCTAATCTCGGTATCAATGCAGGCGTCCTATTAGCCCATTGCTGAAAAACAGAACCAAACTTATTTCGTAAAAAATCCTCTTCTGTGTAAATTATACGCTCATAATATATCCAGAAAAAAAGTATAGCTATCAATACAGCCCACCATGCCTGTGTAAACATTGCTATGCCTAACATAATGAGAAAATTGCCCAGATAGAGAGGGTGTCTGACTATTGAATACATCCCCTTTGTGTTGAGTGTATCTGCTCTTAGTTTTTTAGTGATTCTGCCTGATGTCCCCTTGGAAACATAAGCAACAGTTATACAACGAATGGAAAGCCCCAAAAAAGATATACCAATACAGATAATTTCCCATAAATCATCTGCTAAGTCTCCAAAAATATTGTCAAAATATTCAGATTCATTTAATGCTATAAGCAATATTGGAAGAAATATTAAAGGGAGATAACTTCTCCATCTGAAAAGCCAAAAGCCTTGTTTTTTTAATTCTTCTTTTAATTCCATTCTCTATATTTTACCTAACATTTAATATACGAATGTCGTTTTTTACTATTTCTGTTGTTTTACGTTATCAAAACATACTACTATAAGCAAGTTGAAAATTCCCTTAAAATATATACAATTAAAGCAATAACAACCTGAGAAAGTTCAGGGCCGAGTTATATCAAAACCGGCTCTCTGCGCATCTTCCGGTGTATCTACATCGCTGAGAGTTTTGGTGAACGCGATTGAGTATCCATTCCTGCTTGCGTTTTCCATGCTCTGTTTTAAAGTACGGTCTGTCGACCACTGAATACCCTCGAAGATCTCTTTGATCGGGGCCTTAAACCCTACAAGATAGTATCCCCCGTCTTTTGCCGGGCCGTACACAATATCGCTGTCTGAAAGCAGTTCAAATGCCCTGGAAATTATCAATTCTGAAAGATCCGGAATGTCAACTCCGACCAGAACAGTTTTCTCATAGCCTTTATTCAGTGCCGAGCTCATCGCATGAAACATTTTTTTCCCTAGGTCTCCTTCGGGAAGAGGCAAAAGGTTCAGGCCGAATTTCAAAAAGTATGTTTCAGCGTTTCCAGGCGCGAAGGCTATGAACGGATCAGCGAATTCAATCGATCCAAGTTTGCGAACGGTGCTTTCGAGCATAGAAATATAGAGTTTAAGCCTTTCTTTGTCAGGCATTGAACCTGTGAGACGCGTTTTAACACTGTTCATTTCCGGCTGTTTAGCGATTATTATCAGTGCGTTTCTGTTCATTGTTACCTTATATCTTTGTAATGGGCCTTTAATTTTTCAGGAGCTGACTTTAGAAAGTAATATGAAAACACGATGGTCCAGTCCCTTAATGTCGTATATAACGATCCTTCTTTTAACCAGCGCCGCGCTGAAGTCTTGACAGGAGGCCTGACAAATACAATCCTGCCTGTTTTTTTGAGTCGCCGTGATATTTCTATATCTTCCATGATCGGCAGGTCCGCGAATCCGCCAACACTGTCAAAACAGTCTTTTCTCATGAACATGCCCTGGTCACCGTAGGGGATGGATGTGCTTCGGGATCTAAGGTTTGCTCCGGCCTCAATGACTCTGAATCTGAGTTCAGGACTGACGATCCTGATATCAAACGCTCCGGCGCAAACCGAGCTGACACTCAACACTTCTCTTATTATATTAAAAGCCTTATCAGGCAATTCGCAGTCAGCGTGAAGGAAAAGGAGAATTTCCCCGCCTGCATTTTGCGCTCCGACGTTCATGGCAGAGCCCCTGCCTTTGCCGTTTTTCGAAGAAAGGACATTTTCAGTAAATTCACGTGCAATGGATACAGAATCATCTTTACTGCCCCCGTCAACCACAATAAGTTCTTCATCCGTTGAAAGATTGAGACGGCTTAATGATCTGCGCAGTATTTTTTCCTCATTAAGGACAGGTATAACAACTGTTATTTTTATTTTGAGTGCACTCCTTTTTGTTTTTCCCGCTTGTCGGGACTGCGGGGCAGTCTATTTCTACCAGAAACATAAAATATATTTTAACACATAAGTTTATTGACAAAAAGCACGGGTCTGTTATGATTAGAATCATAAAGACAGTTCTGTTTTTTGTATTATTATATCAAGTGAAGCTATGAACAAGAAAAACCTCAAGAAAATAACTATTGTTCTGGTGCTGATCATCCTTGTTGCCGGGTTCATGTTGTTTGATCTTGGAGATTATTTTTCTCTTTCGTATATGAAAGAGTCACAGCATAAGATTGAGACTTTGTACTCAGAGAACAGGGTCGAGGTAATTGCCGTATACATGGCTGTTTATATTCTCGTAACCTCACTGTCCCTGCCCGGCGCGGTAGTCATGAGCCTTGTCGGCGGTGCGGTCTTCGGACTCATAACAGGGACCGTGGTCGTGTCTTTTTCAAGCACGATCGGTGCCACGCTGGCGTGTTTTGTATCGAGGTTTGTCCTGAGGGACTGGGTACAGGGAAAATTCGGAGACAAGCTTAAGACGGTTAATGAGGGAATTGAAAAGGAAGGGGCTTTCTACCTGTTTACCTTGCGACTGATACCGGCGTTTCCATTCTGGCTGATAAATCTTGTTATGGGACTTACGAAAATGAGATTGAAGACTTTTTTCTGGGTATCACAGGTTGGAATGATTCCCGGAACTGTAGTTTTTGTAAACGCGGGGAAAGAACTTGGAAAGATCGAATCCCTATCAGGGATATTGTCGCCGGGGCTGATCCTGTCTTTTGTGTTTCTTGGCCTTTTCCCGATTGTAACAAAGAAATTAATGTCATTGTATAAATCAAGAAAAGAAAAACAACATAAGTCATTGAGTTAATAAGTCATTATGTCATTAATAAGAGGACTCAATGACAGCAAAGCGGAATGACTCAATAACTGAATGACTTAATAACTTATACGGAGGTTGTCATGCCGAAGTATGATTTTGACATAGGGGTTTTAGGGGGCGGCGCAGCCGGTCTTACCGTGGCATCGGGTGCCAGTCAGTTCGGCGCCAAAACGCTGCTGATAGAAAAGGAAAAAGAGCTTGGAGGTGACTGCCTGCATTATGGATGTGTTCCAAGCAAGACTCTTATCAGAACCGCGCGTGTGTACCATCTGATGAAGAACGCCGGGAAATACGGACTGCCCGGTGTCGATCTTAAGGCGGTTGATTTCAAAGATGTTGCGAAAAGGATTCAGGATGTTATCGGTATTATCCAGAAGCACGATTCAGAAGAAAGGTTCTGCAAGCTCGGGATCAAGGTAGAATTCGGGGACGCTGAATTTATTGACGATCACTCTGTCCGTTCGGGCGGCAAGACGTATTCCGCTAATAAATGGGTCATTGCCACAGGGTCTTCACCTGCCATCCCTCCGATAGAGGGGATTGGAAATACAAACTGTATTACCAATAAGGAAATCTTCTCTCTGGACAGTCTGCCGAAATCAATGATTGTTATCGGGGCGGGGCCTATCGCGATCGAAATGGCGCAGTCATTTTGCAGACTGGGCACAAAAGTTATAGTGGTGCAGCGCAGCGGCCAGATACTCAGCAAAGAGGACAAGGATATGGCCGATATGGCCATGAATGTGTTGAGCGGCGAAGGTGTGGCTTTCCGCCTGAATTCAGGGCTGGTAAGTATGAATGACCTTGGAGTGGAAAAGGAAGTGGTTATCAAGACGAAAGACGGCACTACGGAAAGCCTGAGGGCAGAGCAGGTCCTTGTCGCGCTTGGGAGAGAGGCTAATGTGGGCGCTCTGGGACTTGAGAATATTTCTCTTAATTTTGATAAAAAAGGCGTAACTGTGGACAACCGTATGAGGACAAACCATAAGCACATTTACGCTGCCGGAGATGTTACCGGGGCGTACCAGTTCACTCATGCCGCCGGCTATGAAGGCGGTGTTGCCCTCAGCAATGCCATACTGCATCTTCCTAAAAAAGCTGACTATACTTATCTGCCCTGGTGTACTTACGCCGACCCCGAGTTGGCGAGTATAGGAATAAATGAAAAAGGGGCCAAAGCCGCCGGGATGGAATATTCCGTGTGGACTGAAGAGTTCAGGGCCAATGACAGAAGCCTTGCGGAAGGGGAGGAGACAGGGAAGATCAAGATGATACTTGACGGGAAGGGGAAACCTGCCGGCATTCAGATACTTGGCCCTCATGCGGGGGAACTGCTGAATGAGTGGATCGCCGTTATGAACGGAGGGGTCAAACTGTCTACCCTTGCTTCTGCGGTACATCCGTATCCCACACTCGGTGAGATCAATAAGCGTGTCGCTGGAAATTATTTTTCAGGAAAGATTTTTTCTGAAAAGGTCAAAAAGACCCTTAAATTTTTCTTCCATTTCAAAGGAAGGGCATGCGGGTAACGGCAGGGACGGACAACGAGGGAAGAGGGACCCGTAGGCTTCGCACGAGGCGAGCGAGAGACGAGGGACAATGAATTCGAACAAGCTTTTAGAGGGGCAGACAGCGCTTGTAACAGGCGCCAGTTCAGGGATCGGCGCGGCAACTGCAAAGGCCATGGCAGAAGCAGGCGCGCGTGTAGCTGTAAATTATTCATCAAAAGATGAAGCTGCTAACCTCATAGTACAGAGGATCCGTGAAGCCGGAGGAAGTGCGGTTGCCGTTAAGGCGGATGTAAGCAATGAAGAGCAGGTAACCGCAATGTTCAGTAAAGTGCTTGAGTCTTTCGGGACAATTGATATTCTTGTAAGTAACGCGGGGATACAAAAGGACTCGAGCCTGGTTGATATGTCACTAGATCAATGGCAGTCTGTTCTGGATATTAATCTGACGGGTGCTTTTCTGTGTTCCAGGGAGGCGGCCAAAGAATTCGTTCGCCGGGGGATTGTTTCAGATCGTTCGAGGTCTGCCGGCAAGATAATTTTCATCAGTTCGGTTCACGAAGTAATACCGTGGGCCGGACATGCCAATTACGCGGCGTCCAAAGGCGGTGTCATGATGTTAATGAAGAGCCTGGCCCAGGAACTCGGCCCGCACGGTATCCGTGTTAACAGTATAGGCCCCGGCGCGATAAAAACAAATATCAACAGGGCAGCATGGGATACACCTGAGGCAGAGGCGTCCCTCTTGAAGCTGATACCTTATAAAAGGGTCGGGAAACCTGTTGACATTGCGAGCGCTGCTGTCTGGCTTGCCTCTGATGAGTCCGATTATATAACAGGCACTACTCTGTTTGCGGACGGAGGAATGTTGTTGTATCCCGGATTTGCATCAGGAGGGTAGTTTTTAAGCCTTCTGCGAATAAAAGCGTTGATTGTATGCATCTCAGTACGAATTTCGTATTGACTTCTGAAGTTTAGAGAACATTATGTCACGCATATTTGCCGACCATATCGAGAAAGCAAAGAATATTCTTGACAGCAACTGGCAGGGTTCATCAACAAAGCCCGCGCCTTCTCTGTATCCTCACCAGTGGAACTGGGACTCGGCATTTATTGCCATGGGAAGAGCCCACTATGATAC
>VAPA010742128.1_pt1 | contig 12229 bp, 8 predicted proteins | sample 3395041 | NCBI WGS metagenome assembly VAPA01 (sample SAMN08290432, study PRJNA428436) | hydrothermal vent metagenome | isolation source: Deep-sea hydrothermal vent chimney | place: Indian Ocean: Southwest Indian Ridge | depth 1973 m m
CTTTGAAGGAGACAGGGGCACTCCTTTCAGGATTTTAAGAGCTGTCAAAAACAGATTCGGCGCGGCAAACGAAATAGGTGTTTTTGAAATGACTGAGGAAGGGCTCAGGGAAGTGGACAACCCGTCTCAGCTATTTATGTCTGAAAGGCCGTTAGGTGTGCCCGGTTCTGTTGTCACCGCAAGCCTTGAAGGCACAAGGCCCCTGCTGGTGGAAATACAGGCGCTTGTATCCACATCCAGCTTCGGTGTTCCAAGGAGGACCGCTTTAGGCGTGGATTACAACAGGATCAATCTGCTCATCGCTGTTCTGGATAAACGTATCGGCATGCATCTTGGAGGAATGGATATCTTTGTAAATGTCGTCGGCGGGTTAAAGATAGAAGAGCCTGCCTTAGACCTGGCAATTATTACAGCAATCGCCTCTTCTTTTAAGAATAGCCCTATAGATTCTGGAACGTTTGTTTTTGGTGAGATAGGACTTTCCGGAGAGTTGAGGGCGATCAGCCAGGCTGAGACAAGGGTTAAGGAGGCTGAAAAGCTTGGACTCAAAAGAGGAGTTGTTCCCACGGGCAATGCCGGTAATCTCAAGGGATCTGATATTGATGTAATAGGGGTGAAAAATGTCGAAGAAGCTCTTGAAATACTGTTCTTTTAATACCATATTTTCTTATCTTCTTATCTTTTTATCTTCTGCTCTTTTTATAGGTTGCGCTCCCAAAGCCGCGCCTCCGTCTTTATATAGAGGCCAGGATCTGTCACTTGAGGAAATAATCTCTATAGCCCGGGGAAATATTAACAGCGTAAAAACCGTGATTGGCATTAGCATATATAAAGACAATAATCCCCATTCTTCTGTATCAGCGTCACTTTTGCTGAAAAAACCGGGATGGATACATATGAGGTTATACAAATTCGGAATGCCGGTAGGCAACTATATTGTTAAAGATAAAACAGTCCATGTCATATCCGGCAAGAAGAGGAACCAACTGACAGATTTCAGCAGTGAACTATATCACTCTGTTCTCTGGTGGGAAGACCTTGAAAATGCCCGTCTTCACACTGCGGGGTCTGAATATATTATCCGGACAGAAAAAAAAGAGATCCGTCTTGACAGATCGACCCTGTTGCCTGTAAGCCAGGAGATAACAGCCGGCAGTAAGAATATCCATGTCTCATACGAAGAACCACGGAGACACGCAGGTAAATCCATGCAATCCGCATCGGACGGGCCGGAAGAAGATACAGGTGAGCATGCCGCAGATGATTATTGGTATCCCTCAGTAGTAAAAATAGAGATGGACGCGTACAGGTTTACAATAACTGTGGAAAAACTTTTCATCAACCCTCCGTTGGGAGAAAATGACTTTAAACTTCCGGAAGAGTTAAAGAAAACAATCAGATCCTGAATCCTGCAGGACAGCAACTCTGCAACTACATCTCTTTGCGTTTCTTTTCGCTCTTTTTCCCTTCATCCTTCAGGCCCAGAGTAATCGCTATTGACTCTATAATCTCCTTGTCGATTTTTTCTTTCTTCACAAGGAAACCTTCAAGAAGGGCATTGTCACAGATCGTATTAATAAGCCGGGCTACGCCCTTTGAATGAAAATGGGTTGCTTTGACCGCATCAGGTGTAAAAATATCGCTTTCACAGCCGGCGATCTTGAGCCTGTGTTGTATATATTCCTTAGTAATGTCTTCCTCAAATGCCTTCATTTTGCACTTAACTGCAACGCGCTGCTTCAGCGGCTCATCCATTGCAATAAGATCTTCCATTTCGGGAAGCCCGAAGAAAACAAATGTCACCAATTTCCCCCCGTCTGCCTCCATATTGAGAATCCCCCTGAATTCCTCCATGATCGCCTGGGACTGAAGCATCTGCACCTCATCAATGAGAACAACGGTTTTCAGGCCTGATTCGTGGATCTCAAGAAGTCTCCCATATATCTGGCCCAGAAGTTCGATCTTGGATTCACCCGGATTTTGCACATCGATCTGCATTGCGATTTTCTTCATCAGCCAGTCACTGGTAACCGATGAATGCAGCACAACAAGAAGGGCCGCCTCATATTTGTCTTCTTCAAGCTCGTCCAGCACCTGGCGGGCAAGGGTAGTCTTGCCGGTTCCAATGTCTCCAACAACTACTGCGAGGCCTTTCATAGTATCAACCGCATATCTGATCCTGACTATGGCCTCAGCATGCTGTTTGCTGTTGAAGTAGAACCTGCTGTCAACAGCATTGGAAAACGGGTAATCTTTGAGTTTATAAAATTCCAGATAATCCATTAGAGTATACTACTATGTTTGAAATCCAAATCTCAAGCACACTCCCCTGCAGGTAACTGGTACAATAGACAATTTAAACACAGTAATATTCCTCTTTCCGGAATTCGGGCAGTGATATGAGACTCTAATTATGACGGGAAACTAATGCGGATTTTCGAGGGTTTTCGTCCATACAGCTTTGCAGGACGACCGGACAGATTTATATATATGAGACTCTGTCTTTTTTTGATTTCGGCTTGTCTTTTTCCTCAGCAGGCATCGACTTGATAATATCGACCTTCTTCGCAACATCTCTGAAGTCAGGGTCCTGCGAGTGGATCTCGGTATACAACTGAAGGGCCTGAACATAATCTTTGTTCTTTATATAAGCATCAGCAAGATCACATTTAGCACCCAGATAACCGTCATCAGAGGGTGGGACTGCAGCAACTACTTTTTTGAATTCCTGGATCGCGAGAGGATAAAGCTTCTTCTCCAGATAACACATAGCCAGCATGTTTGCACTTCTTAAAACCTTCTCCGGGTCTTTTAGGGAGATCTTGAATTCCCTTATGGCATCCTCAATAAGTCCCATCTCTTTATATGCGATTCCCAAATTGTAACGGGTCTCGCTGTCCTGCTCGCCAAGTTCTGATTCAATTCCTTTTTTAAATTCGTGAAAGATATCCTTCAGGTCACTGTCGACCTCAGTTTGTTCAGACTCTGTTTCCGCCGCTTCCTGGCCGCCGTCTTCAGGCTTTAATGCCTTGAGTTTATTACTTATCTCCTCATTACCTGGTGATGCCAAAAGAAGTTTTTCATAAAGCGCTACAGCCTCATCCTTAAGTCCCTGTAGCGCATAGAAATCAGCTTCAGCAAGCTCTTCCGCAATTTTTTCATCGGACAATTCAACTGCAGGGGCGGCCGCAGGTTCAGACGGAATGGCCGCGGCAGCCTCCGGCTCATCAGGCACATCAGCAATTTCTGGTTTAGGCGAAGGAATGCCGGCCGTAAGAAACCTGGCATCAGCAGGGTTAATTGCTCTTGCCTCTTCAATTGCGATGTTCTTTGCCTCCATATCTCCGTTTTTCTCATATAGCTCAGAAATGGCAAAGCATTCATCAGCTGCCCTGTCCTTATTCCCGGATTTAACATAGACATCTTTTAGTCTTGTGCGAATATCAAGGTTGTGGGGCTCTCTGCTCTTTAGTTTCTCCAGTGACTCTAAAGCCTCGTTGATTTGTCCCCCGCTTATATATTCATCAACCTTTGGAAGCAGGTCTTCAACAGGATTGTCTTCAAATGAAACCCCTGCCGCAACCCCGGCCTCTGATTCAAGCTCTTTGATCTTGACCTGCACATCTTCATCAGCCGGACTTAACTTAAGAATTTCTTTAAATGTTTGAAGTGCTTCATCAGGAAGTTTATTTTTCTCATAGATACCAGCCAGATCCTTCAATTCCTGGATAGCAGCTACATTATCACCCTTGCCTTTATAAACAGAGGCGAGACGCTGTTTAACCGAAACAGGTTCAATATCCTTAAAGTTCCCCAGCAATTCAAGGGCTTCATCCCATTTCCCCGCTTCCAGTATCTCATCTATATAGGTTTGCAGTTCTTTCCAGGCCGCCTCAAGTGAACCCTCCTTTAGATAAATTGTTCCAAGAAGTTTCTTGTGTTTTATGTTGTCGGGGTCTATCTCGACAAGCCTGGACAAAGATTTCTTTGCATCTTCCACATTATCTGTCTCGATCGACAGCCTGGCATAATTAAACAGCGCCTCACTGTCATCAGGAGTAATGGATATAGCTTTGTTGAGATACTCATATGCCTGTTTGATCTCTCCTGAATTTTCCGCAATTTTACTGAGACCGATATATGGAATAACATTCTGCGGTTTTATGCCGATTACTCTCAGGTATAGTTCCTGCGCCTTTTCATAATCCTTTTTCTCGAGATAATCTCCAGCGATCTTCTGATACTCATCTGTAGCTTCGCTATTGAGATCGATCTTCAGGTACATATCAGCAATCTTAAGTCTGATTTTTAAATTTGAAGGGGATATTTTGACTATTTCCTGATAAATGCCCAGTGCTTTTTCAGTTGCACCGTCTTTCATATATATTTCTGCAGCAACCAGGTAATTCTCGTTGGCATTACCTATTAAACCCTTTTCAGCATTAAGTTCCGCAAGTGATATGATCGCATCCACTTCTTTGGGTGATAAGTTGAGGATCTTTTTGTAGAGAGCAATTGCCTTAAGGTAAAAGCCTTCTTCCCTGAAAATGGCGGCAGCCATTGTAAAGTTCTCTACAGCAGAAGGGATATAGCCTTTTTTTAAATACAGGTCTCCAACCACATTATAGATATTGCCGTCGTGGCTTTCCTTTAAAAGTTTTTCCCACTCCTGAATGGCTTTATCTATCTGGCCTTTGGCCGCAAAAGCATGGGCAGATTTAGATATACGAGCTTTATCAATCATATTTTTTCATTCTTCCAATAATTTACAGGCTATCTTTAAATCTATCACATCTAAAATAAGTGTGTCAATAATATGACTTTGCCATAAAAGACATAAATGCCTTAATAATTGACAGTTTTTATTGCATAAGCACTCTTTGCCACCATAGCCATGGATTTAACATCATGGACTCTTACAATATTTGCACCGTTAAATATTCCAACTGCCACTGCCGCTGCGGTACCCTCAAGCCTTTCCCCTGCCGGTTGGTCACCCAGGAGCCTGCCTATAAACGATTTCCGCGAAGGGCCTATTAATATCGGTTTTTCAAACCCTGTAAATTCATCCAAACACTTTAATATTTCCAGGTTGTGTTCTATAGTCTTGCCAAAACCGATACCCGGGTCTATGATGATTTTATCATCCTGAATGCCGGCTCTTTGAGCAATCCTGAAACTGCCCCTCATATACTCCATGATCTCCGGTATAAGCGCTTTATAATTAACGTTTTCCTGCATATTCTTTGGCATACCTTTAATGTGCATAATGACAACCGGTACCTGATTTTCAGCTGCAACCGACGACATCTCGGGGTCGAATCTAAGTCCACTTATATCATTTATGATCGAGGCGCCGGCAGTGATAGAGGCTTTTGCGACAGATGATTTATAAGTATCAACCGATATCGGTATCTTCAACTTGCCGGCAAGCTTCTCAATCACAGGAACTACACGCCTGATCTCATCACCTGCTGATACTTTTGCCGAGCCCGGCCTGGTAGATTCTCCCCCCACATCAATAATATCAGCGCCTTCTTCCTGCATTGTCAACGCGCGTTCAACTGCCCTGTCTTTGTTCAGGTACAGCCCGTCACCGGAAAAGGAATCAGGTGTGACATTGAGGATACCCATTATATAGGCTTTTAATGAAAAATCAAAGCAATAGCTGTTCCACGAAAGCTTCACGAATTATCTCCATTTATCCGGAAAAACCGGCGGATAACCTGCGGTGTCAGGCGGAAACCCGATTATATCAGTGGTCATGAGCAATAGGGGATTTTAGAATTCGTATTATGAATTTGCTTCTGACACGACTTCAATGTTCGCTTTTGCTTCCTGCTCCTGGGCCGTCTCTTCAGTGCCTTTTATAATCGCGTCTATCTGTGCAGAATCCAGGGTTTCTTTCTCAAGCAGGGCGGAAGCGAGTTTTTCAAGAAGATCACGGTTATCGGAAAGTAGTCGTTTTGAGTATTCATATCTGTCAGTTATGATCTTTCTGATTTCACTGTCTATCTCTTCCGCCGTCTTTTCTGAATAATCCTTGTGCTGAGCTATTTCTCTGCCCAGAAAGATCTGCTCCTCTTGTTTGCCAAAGGTTAAAGGCCCTATTTTTTCGCTCATACCCCATTCACAAACCATCTTCCTTGCGATATCTGTAGCCTTTTCCAGGTCATTTCCCGACCCTGTTGTCATGTGATTAAATACGATCTCCTCTGCCGCCCTGCCGCCAAGGAGCACGGATAGTGTTTTAAGCAGATGATCTTTGGAATAAGTATATCTGTCATCTATCGGCAGCTGCTGCGTTATACCCAGAGCCATTCCCCTTGGTATAATGCTTACCTTATGAATGGGGTCCGTACCTGCAGTTAATTTCGCAACAAGCGTATGGCCTGCTTCATGGTGCGCAGTATTACGCTTCTCCTCCTCTGAAAGTATCATGCTTTTTCTTTCAGTGCCCATCATCACTTTGTCTTTGGCACTCTCGAAATCCGACATTCCAACTTTTTCCTTGGACTTTCGTGCTGCCAGAAGGGCCGCCTCATTTACAAGATTTTCAAGATCTGCCCCTGAAAACCCGGGGGCTCCTCTGGCAAGAATTTCAAGATCCACATTTTCATCCATAGGGATATTTCTGGTATGAACCTTGATAATCTCGAATCTGCCGTTTACGTCAGGCAGAGGCACGATAATTTGCCTGTCAAACCTGCCCGGCCTCAAGAGGGCGGGGTCAAGGACATCAGGCCTGTTTGTCGCGGCAAGCACTATCACACCTTCATTCGGGTCAAATCCGTCCATTTCAACCAGGAGCTGGTTAAGGGTCTGCTCCCTTTCATCATGTCCGCCGCCAAGGCCGGCTCCCCTATGCCGGCCGACAGCGTCAATCTCATCAATAAACAGAATACACGGTGCATTTTTCTTGGCCTGTTCGAAAAGGTCCCTTACCCTTGATGCGCCGACTCCAACAAACATCTCAACAAAATCAGAACCGCTGATAGAGAAAAACGGAACACCTGCCTCACCTGCAATAGCCCGGGCAAGCAAAGTCTTCCCTGTTCCCGGCGCTCCTACAAGCAGGACCCCTTTGGGTATCTTGCCTCCCAGTTTCTGGAACTTGCCCGGGTCCTTCAGAAAGTCGATCACTTCCTGAACATCTGTCTTGGCCTCTTCAATACCGGCAACATCCGAAAAAGTTATCTTAACAGCTTTTTCAGAGACAAGTTTTGCCTTGCTTTTTCCGAATGAAAGGGCTTTATTGCCGCCCGCCTGCATCTGTTTCATAAAAAACAGCCATAAAATTACGAGTAAAAGGATAGGGCCGAAACTGAAAAGAAAGGTAAGATACCATGGCTGCTGATCCGGCTCCGCAGTAATCATTACTCCCTTGTCATCAAGCATTTTTACCAGATCCGGGTAGTCTGCGGCATAAGATTTAAATTTTGTGCCGTCTTTTAACGTGCCGGTTATCAGGTTCTCCGGCTGTTTAATTGTAACTTCCCCAACCCGGTCATTTTTCACATCATCCATAAAATCAGAGAACCTGATCTTCTCCACGCTTTTGGGCGTTGTGACAACGTTAAAAGCCAGAATCATCATTAAGCCGAATACGACCCATATTATCGCGCTCTTATACAAAAATTACCTCCTTGGGTAAAAAGGGCGCAAGACCCCTTATGATATAAAGAGTAACACATTTCTTTTCAGATTTACAACGAGACCCGTCATTCATCTTTTAAGCCCTGATACAATCCAGCCGTTCAAAAAAACTCCCGATACTGATCTGGATCGTGATGTACATCAACAGGATCCAATAATCCTGTCGTCTCAGAGAATAAAGCCCGAAGTCTTTTTTTCTTTTTATATTGTATAATGTAAATTCTTTTGTAGCTATTTAACAATGAAAACTGATTACAAAAGCACTCTAAATCTGCCGAAAACGGCATTTCCGATGAAGGCCAATCTTGCCCGGAAAGAACTTGAAATCCTTGATTTCTGGAAGGCAAACAGTATTTATTCCAAAATGCAGAATAAGGACAGATCCAGGTCCTACATCCTGCATGACGGTCCTCCCTCTGCCAACGGCCATATACATCTTGGGCATTCTTTAAATAAAACGCTCAAAGACATTATTGTGAAATATAAATCCATGCAGGGTTTTTACGCACCTTATGTACCGGGATGGGACTGTCATGGTTTGCCTATTGAACACGAGGTGGATAAAAAACTCGGTTCAAAAAAAAGGGGGTTCCCAATAGTTGAAAAGAGAAAGCTCTGTAAGGAATACGCGTTAAAATTTTTGGATATTCAGAGAGATGAGTTCAAGAAACTTGGCGTTTTCGGCGACTGGAAGGATCCCTATATCACAATGTCATTTAATTATGAAGCATCCATTGTAAGGGAGTTCGGCAGGTTTGTAGAAAACGGTTCTGTATACAAGGGGAAAAAGCCTGTTCGCTGGTGTCCGTCATGTATAACAGCGCTGGCGGAGGCAGAGGTCGAATATGCTGATAAAGAGTCGCCTTCAATATTCGTTAAGTTCAGGGTAGAAGATCCCAAAGGAGTACAGGATATCAATCAAGACACCTATTTTGTTATCTGGACAACGACTCCATGGACAATACCAGCAAACATGGCCTTAGCTCTTCATCCAGACCTTCCATATACCAGGGTAACCACTAAAGACGGTGAGGAGCTGATTCTTGCCGAACAGCGGGTTAAAAGCTGCATGGAAGATACAGGTCATAAAGAGGGAGAGTATGAAACTGAAGGTGCGTGGTCCGGCAAAGATCTTGAGGGGATAATTTGCAAACACCCCTGGATTAACCGTGAGGTAAAAACCATACTTGGAGAGCATGTCACACTGGAGCAGGGAACAGGGGTGGTCCATACAGCGCCCGGACACGGTGAAGATGACTATGAAATGGGATTGAAATACGGTTTAGACGTTTATGCGCCTGTTGATGAAAGGGGATGTTTTACAGATGATGTTGCAGACTTTGCCGGACAGCATGTGTTTAAGGTTAATCCCCTGATTATCGATAAACTCATTGAGCAGAAAGCTCTTCTCGGTTCCGAGGGAAAGACCATGCACTCTTATCCGCATTGCTGGAGATGCAAAAAACCTGTTATTTTCAGGGCGACCGAGCAGTGGTTTATATCAATGGAAAAGAATGGACTTAGGAAAAGGGCCATTGATGAGATAAATAACACCAGCTGGATACCTCCCTGGGGACAGGACCGTATCCATGGAATGGTCAAAAGCAGGCCTGACTGGTGTATATCGCGTCAGCGGACCTGGGGCGTGCCGATCACACTGTTTAAGTGTAAAAAGTGCAGCGAAATGATCAACGACAAGGCTGTCTTTGACACTATTGTTAAGGAAGTGGAAAAAGCAGGAGTTGATATATGGTTTGAAAAATCAGAAAGCGAATTAATGCCGGATGGCTTTAAATGCGGCAATTGCGGATCCGTTGACTTTGAAAAAGAAACTGACATCCTTGATGTCTGGTTTGATTCAGGCGTAAGCCATGCTGCAGTTATGGAGGCAGATGACAGGCTCTCCCGGCCGGCAGACCTGTATCTGGAGGGCAGTGACCAGCACAGGGGCTGGTTCCAGAGTTCACTTCTCGCGTCAGTCGGCACAAGAGATACAGCCCCTTACAGGGCAGTACTCACACACGGTTTTGTTGTTGACGGCCATGGTAAGAAGATGTCCAAATCAGTTGGAAACGTTATCTCCCCACAGGAAGTAGCAAAGAAGCATGGCGCCGAGATTCTCAGACTATGGTGCGCGTCTGCAGACTACACGGAGGATATGAGAATTTCAAATGAGATCCTGGACCGCCTTGTAGAGGCTTACAGAAAAATAAGAAATACCTGCCGGTTCATGCTGGGCAACCTTCATGATTTTGACCCTTCAAGAACAGAGAGTTACAAGGCCCTGCTCATGGGTAACGCGGGCGCACTTGAAATAGACAGATACGCGTTATGTATGCTGCAGAAACTGACGGAAAGGGTGTCCTCTGCATATGAGCGTTTTGAATTCCATGATGTTTTCCATTCGATCTATAGTTTTTGTGTAATCGATATGAGCTCTTTTTATCTTGACGCGCTGAAAGACAGGCTTTATACATGCAAGGCCGATTCTATGGCGAGGCGTGCATCACAATTCGTTCTGTATAAGATCCTTGTTGCTTTGACTAAAATGATGGCCCCTATCCTTTCCTTTACATCCGAGGAGATATGGCTTCATATCCCGGGCAATAAGGAGGAGAGCGTTTTTCTTGCCGATTTTCCGGTTGTTGAGCCTGAATATATTGACAGAGGGCTGACTGCAGCGTGGGAAAAAATGCTGAAGATCCGCAATGAGGTCAACAAGGCGCTTGAAATAAAGCGACAGCAGAAATTCATTGGCAACTCCCTTGAGGCAAGAGTTGCTCTATTCGTTAATGATGAGGACTTTGATATACTTAATGAACATAAAGCATACCTGGCTGATCTTTTTATAGTCTCCTCTGCGGAGATCTTTAAGGGTAAAGACCCTCATGAGGGAAGTTATGCCAGTCCCGAGATAAGCGGTCTTGCTGTTCTGGTCGAGAAGGCATCCGGCGAAAAATGCATCAGATGCTGGAACTGGAGTGAAAAAGTCGGGACTTTCAAAGACCATCCTGAACTCTGTGATAAATGTAATGAGGCGTTAATAGATTGAAAAAAATATTATCCGTGTCGGCAATAGCTTTCATAGTTGCGTTGCTGGACTATATAACCAAGAAGCTGGTGGAAACATACGTTCATCCCCATGAGATCATAGATGTTCTGCCTTTTCTTCGTATCGTGAATATAAAAAATACCGGGGCGGCCTTTGGCATGTTCTCCACACTGAGCAATAAATTTTTTATTGCGCTGACAATAGTTGCAATAATATTGATTTTGATATATGTGTCAAGATCGTTCAAAAAACTTGAAATCTTATCATTGTCGCTAATACTTGGCGGTGCGATCGGCAATCTGATTGATAGGGTCAATATAGGCAAAGTCATTGATTTTATTGATTTTTTTATCAATGACTGGCACTGGCCGGCATTCAATGTTGCTGACTCATCACTAACCGTGGGTATCATTCTTTTTATCTGGACTAATATAATACACCGGGAGCACCATAACGAAACACAGATTAGCGCAGATAAGAAATAACCAATGAGCACAGACACATCTGTGATAATCTGTAAATAATCAGTGATCATCAGTGGTTCTTTATAATGTATCCTGTTCTTTTTGAAATAGGCCCTCTTACTTTGAGCGCATATGGTACCTTTGTAACTCTCGGCTTTTTTGCGGGTATATTACTGTCTGTTCGTCTTGGCACAAAGGAAGGTCTTTCCAGAGACACAATACTTGATATAGGATTCAATTCATTTGTTGCAGCTATAATAGGTTCCAGACTCCTGTATGTCATTGTTGAGCATAAGTACTTTGTAAATAATCCTCTCGACATAGTCAAAATATGGGAGGGCGGAGTTGTATTTTTTGGCGGATTTCTCATGGTGATTGCAGTTCAGTTTTTTTACTTTAAAAAGCACTCCCTTCCACTGTGGAAAACCATGGATTCTTTCGCAGCCCCACTCGCCCTCGGGCATGCTATCGGACGCACTGGATGCTTTTTTTCGGGCTGCTGCTATGGAAAGCCCACTGACCTTCCATGGGGCGTTACCTTTACCCATCCACTGTCCATGGCAACAAAGGGGGTACCGATTCATCCAACGCAGTTATATGAATCCGGATCGGTTTTATTGATCTTTCTTCTGCTATTGAAATTACGAAAGAACAAAAGCTTTGACGGACAGCTTATATGGACATATGTTCTTCTTTATTCCGCAGTGAGATTTACTGTTGAGTTTTTCCGCGCGGACGACAGAGGATTTATTTTCAATTATGTTTCTGTATCTCAGGCGATCAGCATTGTTCTTTTTATATCCGCAGTATCTTTTATGGTATCCAAACGCGCCAGGCATACATAAGAATTGCTTTTCCCGGGACCGACATAATCCAGTTCCCTTATATGTCTGACGCCGGCAATCCTAGCGGAAGGTAAGCCTTTGGATTTAAATTAAATTTAGCTATATCTCCCTCTTTAAAATGAAAAAATCCGGCAGAGGCTATCATTGCGGCATTATCAGTGCACAAATCGGCAGGGAGAAGATAGGTTTTTATATCTTCATTTCCGGCTCTC
>VAPA010148590.1_pt1 | contig 12220 bp, 14 predicted proteins | sample 3395041 | NCBI WGS metagenome assembly VAPA01 (sample SAMN08290432, study PRJNA428436) | hydrothermal vent metagenome | isolation source: Deep-sea hydrothermal vent chimney | place: Indian Ocean: Southwest Indian Ridge | depth 1973 m m
AACGTTTTATAATTAAATTAATGGCTGATCAGGAACAAAAGAGAAAAGTTTTTAAAGGAAAGAGTTACTCCCTCTACGGTGATGATACTGAAACTGAGCAATACTACACTTTAATAAAAAAGCTGGCAGATTTATTTTTACAGAAATGCCCTGATGAAAAGAGGCTTCTGTTTCACATCCAGAAAGCCAGCAGTAAAAGGTCATTTTTCAAAAAGTTGTCCGGAGAATCTGTTGATTATTCTCTTATTTCTTTTATAAAAAATACTTTAAAAGAATCGTTGTCAGTTTATACCACAGACGTTAAACAGCACTTAAGAACTTTATCGCTCTCGCAGAGATTTGACAGCACATTAAGAACAAGAGAAAAACAGTATCATTTATACATGCTGGAGATTGAGCTGGTTAACAGGATTTATAAGGAATCATTCAAACACAGTGAATATAAATTTGCTCTTATCGGTCATTGCCTGCGTGATTTTAGACAGGGGTGCAAGTCTGAGCCGGGAGACGTTGACTATATATGCAAGGGATGCACAAAAGAGTGTCTTATTAATCTCGGAAGTCTCTTACTAAAAAAACACAACATCCATCCTTACATATCTGTAAACCCGGAACTTGAAAAACTTTTCAAAAAGCTCAAAGTTGAACATCCAAGCATCGGTGCACTGGGGATTGTCTGTGTTCCTGAACTTGTCAACGGAATAAGACTATGCATCAAACTTGGTATTTCGCCTCTTGGGGTTCCTCTGGATGCGAATCGATGTTCCAGGTGGATGAAACAAGCTCAAGAAAGCTCATTTAATCTTAAAGAACTTGAGGAGCTGCTAACGTAAGGACTAATTGCCATACCTTTAACCTTTACCCCGTACAATCCTGAATGCCCCCCCCTTCTTGCTTTCGCAAGAAAGCAGGGGGGGGATGAAAGCAATTTCAAGTACAGAAAAAAAAGAAAAACCCCGCTCTTCTCTACGAGTCTGTGACAGGGCGGGGATGTTCGGGGTTTACTTCAGCTTTAGACTTATAACGGCTTATTTTTTAATGATTTTTTTAGTTTTTCCATACTGGCATTTTAGCCATTGCCTCATCCACTTTCTTTTCAGCCTCTTCTCTGGTGATGTTTTCCATTTTCATGGCAACATTAATCCAGCCTGCCCTCACCTCTTCCCTTCTCTTCAGGTTTCCGTCAGGCGCACAGTACGTGCAGTATTTATTTGCTACATCACCTGCTCCGTGTTCTTCAGGCTTTTGCATCGGCATACCACAGCTTTCACAGTTCATAATTCTCGCCTTTCTTTATTAGACTTTATTGAAGACAGGCAGAGTTGGTAGCCTGTTGGATTTCCGATATCAAAAACAGTTCCGGGAAGTCTGCATCCCAGAATCTTTTTTTCTTTGAACATCAAATTGTAAACAAGTATGTCCGTAAACTCCCCCTGCTTTACTGCGGCTCTTGCACGTTCAATATAATCAAAAACTTCTTTTCCTGAAATCCTGATACCGCATATCCTGAGTTCTCCCTTAAATCTCAGGGTAAAGCAGCCTCTGCTTTTTTGATGAAGAGTCTTTATACGGTAAACATTATTCTTCAGATGCTTGAGGTCTACTCTACCGGCATCTCCCAGTCCGGGGGCGTACTCTTCCTTTACTTCCATTAGAGATAAAACTTCTGTTTTATATTCATTAAAAACTTTCTTTAAAATCTTCAAGGCACCCGGAGCCGGGAAATAGATGTTGTCCGGATAGATTACTGCAAACGGGTTATTGTCAACAATATCCCTTGCAAGGCTTATTGCGTCAGATTCTCCAATAGGGTTATTTTGATAAAGAAAAGTAAAGGAACAATCTTTATAATTTTTTTTATCTTCAAAATACTTTCGAATGATTCCTTTTTCTTTGCTGATAATTATAATGATGTTTTTAATCCCTGCTGAAAGGCCTTCTTCCACTGCATACTGTATGGCAGGCTTATCATATACAGGGAGCATTTCTTTTGGCAGGTCTGGATTAATATGACTCATCCTTGTACCGAGCCCGGCAGCAGGAATTATAAGATAATACGGCTCATCTTTCATCAGTCAATTAATTATGGTTCGACCTTTGATGTCTCTTTAAGCCAGTTGCAGTATTCGCAATCTGGACTTGACAGAGGCGCTGGTTTGAGCAAGCATTCTTGAGCCTCTATGAAAAGCCTGTGCACTGCCTCCGGGTCAGTGTCCAGATTATGAACATCAACTTCAAGAGGAATCCCGTGATGCAGTTCACCGTCGGCCACCTAATGTTCTTGTTCATGTGAAGCCAGAAGCACCTTTTGCACTCAGCATAAATATCTAATGTAGAATTTGAAAGACTGACCATTTTAAAATCTTTATTTATCTGAGTAATCGTTATGATAAAATCTGTGGTATCTCGAAACGAGTCTTCGCTGAGAGTCGCTACGACAAGTTCTAATAAGAACTATTTTACAATAAAAAAAGGATATTAATGTTTTATAGTAATTAACCATGTTGGAAAAGGGATTTTTGAATATTGCTGTAAGAGCTGCAAGGCTTGCAGGAGAGTTCCTGCTTGAGAACCTGGGCACGATTACAATAAATGATATTGATGCCAAACAGACATCTGATTTTGTTACGCGTGTTGACCGTGATTCAGAGCAGATTATTATCAGGACAATAAAGGAAAAGTTTCCCCATCACCATTTCCTTGCAGAGGAAACAGTTAAGGAGGCTGCAGGTGCAGAGTACCGCTGGATAATAGACCCGCTTGACGGCACAACGAATTATATTCATGGCTACCCGGTCTTTGCTGTGTCAATAGCACTTGAATATAGTGGAGAAATAATCTCAGGGGTTATTTTTGACCCTCTAAAGGACGAGCTTTATACTGCAGAGAAAGACAGGGGTGCTTTTTTAAACAATCGTCAGATAAAAGTATCCACAGTCAGCGCATTAAGGGACAGTCTTGTTACAACAGGATTTCCTTTCCGAAAAAAAGAACTGATTGATGTTTACCTCAGGCTTTTCAGGAATATCTTCAATAAGGTGAGCGACATAAGGAGGGCCGGCTCTGCTGCCCTTGACCTTGCCCATCTTGCCTGCGGAAGGTGTGACGGTTTTTTTGAAATCAGCCTCAGCCCGTGGGACATAGCCGCGGGAAGTATTCTCATAAAGGAGGCAGGCGGAGTTGTTACTGATTTTGGCGGAGGAGGGAATTATCTGTTAGCGGGTAATATAGTTGCAGGTCCCCCTGCCATTCATAAAGAGATATTGAAAGAGGTAAAGGCTGTGTTTGAAGGGATTATAGACGAATAATTAACTCTGCTGGTTTAGAGTCTCCCTTCACCATTGCAACTTTTTTAGAGATGAACCATAATTAATAATGTTTTTTAAATTATTTTTGATATTTGCCGTTATCCCTGTTATTGAACTTGCTCTTCTAATAAAAATTGGTTCGGTTATCGGTACTTTAAATACAATAATAATTGTAATACTGACAGCTATTGTAGGTGCCTATATGGTTAAACTGGAGGGCATGGGTGTGATGTACCGTATTCAGGAAAATATGCAGCAAGGAATATTCCCTGCTGAAGAATTAATTAACGGTATGATGATTCTAATGGCCGGAGCGCTTCTTCTTACCCCTGGTTTTTTCACTGATGTTATTGGATTCCTTATGGTTTTCCCGGTTTCAAGGGGCATCATTAAAAGAATTGCCAGACGGTATATCAAAAAAAGAATATCTTCCACGGATGTTCAAATCCACAGGTTTTAAATTAAGCTGTTATCTGTGTTTGTCAAAAACCTCTGAAGAGCCACCTCTTCGGGTTCCAGAAATGTATAAGCCTCTGTGTAAATGCAACATCTGCGACAGTTGATGCAAGTTTTTCTATTTTGCCGCGATTTTTCTCAATCTCTCTGTCCTGTGCCTTTTCCAGCCCTCCGTCAGCAATAAAATGTCGTATCTTTTCAAGTTCGTCTGCATCAAGCCATACTCCATGTCTGCCACATTTATCAATCATTACGCCTGATATCCTGCCAAAAATTTTTCGGTTCATCAGTTTTCCGCATCTGACGCATGGTATATATCCTCCTGGGTTTTTCTTCAAAGGCTGTCTCATGTATTCCTTTTTAAAATTCTCTTTCCTGTAGATGTCAGATTCTCTGGTAGCACGGTGGAATTTACCCCTGTCAAGCCACAGGCCGCCACATTTTGAACAGAGGTCATATTCCTCGCTGTCCTTAACTATGATTTTGAGAGGTTTGTTGCATCGGGGGCAAACCGGCGGAAAAGACTTTAGCTGTTCGCTGACATGTCCCCCGCAAATCGGACAGATTCTATATTTTACATTTATGTTTTTACCGCAGTGTATACACTTTTTAGTCTTATATTTAATTTTGCCCATGTTGTTTCCCCCCCCCGTTATTTTTACCGCCGGCATCCTGCTTCATGAGCTTGCATCCCAATAATAGCCGACCTTTTTTCTTAAAAAGTTTATAATTTAACTGTTATTTGCCAGGGGAGCTGATGTCTATTTCCCATACTCGCCTGGCAAAAAAATCTTTCAATTTATTGCTTCTGTTCAGCATACTTTGTTTGTAATTCTATCATAAAGTGGAACCAAGGACTATCTTAAAAATGAATAAACATGAATCCTAGCACAGCCCCCTGTGCTATATTAATAAAACCCTGATAAGTAGTGTGTAATGCGTAATTAATACTCATCCATAATTTTGATTTTTTATTTTTAATTTTCATTGAATATGAATCCGCTTGATATTTATAAACGGCTGCCGCGTAATAACTGCGGTAAGTGCCCTGCCATGACCTGCATGTCCTTTGCAGTAAAGCTCTCAAACAAGGAACATTCCGTCTCCGAATGTCCGGAGCTTGATGAACAGTCAAAAAAAGAAATTGATGTAATGCTTTCTGATATCAGAGACTGGAAAGAAAAGCGAATCAATGAGCTCTTTCAGGAAATTTCCCGGGTAAATTTTTCTGACACAGCCGGCGGGATCGGCGCTGCAAATGAAATGGATATACTGGGGATAAAGTATATGGGACGCGAGGTTATAGTAAGCCATTCAGATTTTAAAGAATCACCCGGAATCTGGGACACGCTGCTTATTCTTATGTATATAAAAAATGCAGGGAGCAGTCCACTTTCTGGCAAATGGGTTGCATTCAGGGATTTAAAAAATGGTTTAATAAGAGCAGAAGACTTTAATAAAATCTGCGAGTTTTCTCTGGCAAAAATGTTTGAGAAGAATAAAGAAAAATTCTTAAGCCGGTTGAATGCAATGGGTGCTGAAAAGGTTACAGGGTTTTCAACAGAGCACAGTTTTGTGGTTTACCCTTTGCCGAAGATTCCGGTTCTTATTCTTATTTGGCCCGGAGAAGAAGACTTTGAAACAGCGTGTAAAGTGCTTTTAGACTCAACAGCAACAGAGTTTCTCGATGTTGAAGCGTTGCTTTATCTCGGGCAAGCATTTGTAAAGGCAATGAAGAGCTAAAAGAGGCAGTTGATTACAGATAAATAAATTTCAATATAAATGAAGGCAATAAATAACAGGGGTTATAACAATGTAACCCCTGTTATTTAATTCACGATATGACTGCTTTAATTTCCAAACTGATATGCTACGCCTACCGAATAGGAATAGTTATTTTGGTCATCTTCAAAATCGTTAAAGTAGCTTTTGATATACCGGCCATCACCGCGGATGGCAAGAGTATCTGTTATAAATACGTTAATGCCTGCCCCTCCGTTTAATAGTAATCCTGAATTGTTTCGAGTTTCGCCTTCAAGGGTAATAGCACCTACTCCCAGGACAACGTAAGGAACAAATCGTTTATCAGGCATTATATTATAGAGACCGTCCACACGAAAAATATAGCCATTTCGATATGTATCAGAGTCTTTAGTATTTGTTCCAATATAGCCGAATACAAATTCAGCGCCCAAATTTGCTGTCAGATTTTTCCCAATACCCAACTCATAAATGGTCCCATTATTTAACCCTTGACTGGAATCAAAAAAATATCCCCCTACTCTGGGACTGAGTGTCATTGTTCCGGATTTTACTTCAGCCAGTGTACTCCCTGAAAAGAATGCCAGTAAGAATACAATCGCAATAGATATAAAAATTTTATCACTTTTCATTGAACTTCCCCCTTTCTTTTTTACCTCCGCTTAAGAAGCCTTGGATGTCTTGTAAATTAAGCACACTTATTCTAAAAAAAATAAACTTAAGAAGACCATTCGATTTCCACCCATCTTGCCATATTTTCTGCCGGATATGCAAGTTATTTTTTAACTATCATAAATCCATCATTTTGTCGATAAATTAAAATGAAAATATTGTTTATTTATAACCAGCGTTATCTTTATATACGAACATTGTAAAATCGTAAGGTATCCTGTCTCGCCGGATTGTAACAAACGGAGACAGATTTTTTACTGCAAATTCGAGTATCTCTTCGGGATAGACATAGTGTAATTCAAAATCTTTTTTGGGGTTATGAGCTGAAAGGGCGTTAAATGCTACGGCTACCCTGCAGTGATTAAAAAGTTTTGTCAGTGTGTTTTTTATTGTCTCTTCAAGTCGTTGCACTTTTAGATTAAATACACCGCAGAGAAAGATGTAGTCAAAATCTTCATTAAGAATATCCTTTTCAATATCAAAAACCCTGAACCTGCACTCGGGGAATTTCTGTCTGGCAAGAGAGATTAATTTTTCATTAATATCAAAACCCGTGTATTGGATTAAAATATTTCTGTCTTTCAGGAACTGATAGAAATCGCCCTTTCCGCACCCGTAATCAAGGACTTTTTTGCCTTTAATACTACTGTTGATATCGAGAAGACATTCATGATGCAAAAGCTGCCCTTTCGCTGTCCATCTGAGAGCCTCGGGTCTGTCACCGTACATTCGCAGGGCATTATCAAAAAAAGAGATAACATATTTTTTTGAAAGCTCGTCCATGTTTAAAAAAAACAGATAACCACAGATGCAAAACACAAAACGCAGATTATCGCAGATATACCTGACTGCCGTCAGGCAGGTCTGTGATCATCTGTAAACAATCTGTGCCCATCTGCATTCCTTTCGTTATTCTATCCTCACAAGTATATTGTCATGGAGTTTGCTTATTAGACTATTTAAGGCTATATGTAATGCTTCGTCTGATTTAGATTCAACTGTAATGATAATTTTGTGTTCACAGTTGCCGACAACAGGATACGAGCCAATGGTCACATCAGCATTTTCTGCAACAACTGCACTTAAAATATCTGCGATGTCTGATTCATGGGCATTCAGAAAAAGCCGTTTTAAATAAAAGGCTGAAGTACGGAACCGTTCTTTAATCAAAGAGAATTTATTTTTTAAATATTCAGGGATTCCAGGAAACATAAAGATATTTTTAAATGTAATAGCCGGGAACCGCATACCTTCACGGAAAATGATTTCAGCCCCTTCAGGCACCTCTGTCATTTTCATCACTGCATTATTAAAAGAATTATTGTATCTGGAGGACAATATCTTTCTGATTTCCGGATGTCTTATAATTCTTACGCCAAAACCTTTAGCTATGCCGGCTATTGTGACGTCGTCGTGTGTGGGGCCGACCCCCCCTGTTATAAAAACGTAGTCGTAACTGCCTGAAAAATCCGTAACTTCTCTGCCTATAATTTCTATGTCATCAGGTATTACTGATATGCGTCTGACATCTACCCCAAGAGCTCTTAATTCAGATGCAAGATAAAAAGAATTAATATCGTGTACTTTACCCGAGAGTATCTCATTTCCGATGACTATTATGCCTGCGGTTTTGGTAGTGATGTAGTTGCTTCCCATGAAAATAATTTATCAGAAGTCAGCCAATTATGTCTTGGAATTTTTTTGAGGTGGTATGTCAGGAATGATACCCAGTACGAATGACTTATAAAAAAAGGAAACGCAGTATAATTTTAATTTGGCCTTTTTTGACAAATTTTCTCTCTAAATGGTAGTATTTTTTAACCTCTTTAAAATAACGCAGATTACCACTGATAAAAGAAACAGATAGTCGCAGATACAAAAAAATGACAATTAAATTACAGTGTTATGTTTTGTGTTAATCTGTATGCAATCTGCGATCATCTGTGTTTTATTTATAATGAAAATAGCAATTACAGGTAAAGGCGGAGTTGGGAAAACCACAATTTCCGCACTTTTAAGTTACATATATTCATTAGAGGGTAAAAGGGTAATTGCTGTTGACGCAGACCCAGACGCAAATCTTGCCGCGGCCATTGGTATTTCTAAAAGCGAGGCGGAAAAGATAAAACCTATTGCTGAGATGGCGGAATTAATTGAAGAAAGAACCGGAGTAAAACCCGGAGCTAGCGGCGGGATATTTAAGATTAATCCAAAAGTAGACGATATTCCTGAGAGTTTTGGATATAAAGTTAACGGTGTTACTTTACTGGTAATGGGCAGGTCAAAGACTGCTGCATCAGGATGTTACTGCCCTGAAAATGCTCTCTTAAGAAGGCTTTTAAAACATCTTATCGCAGAGAGGGATGAGGTTGTAATTGTGGACATGGAGGCCGGGATAGAGCATCTCACAAGGGGAACGGCCGAAGGAGTTGATGCGTTTATTGTTGTTGCTGAACCAGGACAGAGAAGTCTTCAAACAGCGGTTGCGGTTAAACACCTTGCAGAAGGACTTGGCGTTAAAAAAGTTTTTGTAATTGCAAACAAGGCAAGAAAGGAAGAAGATGTTTTGTTTATAAAAAACGCTCTGAGTAATATTGAATTCTTAGGGGCAATGAGCTTTAGTAATGATATTATGGAATCAGATATTAAGGGACTGCCTTCTTATAAAGCGTCACAGCAGACAGTTGATGAGGCAAGAAAAATTAAAGAAAGATTGGAGACAGTAATTCACCGCTGAATGCGCATAGGTGTGTACCATATGGTATACACCAGAGGACACAGAGAAGAGCCCAAAATTAAAAGTGGCAAGTTAAATTTTTGCGAGTGGAGAAATTTATTTGAAGAGGAACCTTAGAGGTATACTTTTAAAAAAAAGGGATGGTATTAAGCCTGAAGAAAAAAAGGTAAAAGAAGCATCTATAAGGAAAAGACTTTTTGCTTTAGTTGATTTTAAAGAAGCAAAAAACATATTATTTTATGCTTCGTTTAGAAGCGAGGTGGATACTATGAAATCCTTACAGCACATTCTCAAGCAGAGAAAAAAAATAACACTGCCCCTGGTTGACGAAAAAAAAAGCAAACTAATTCTTTACATGATAAAAAACGTTTCTGAATTGGTATCCGGGTACATGGGCATTCCTGAGCCGGCAATTACCAGAGGCAGAGAGGTTAATGTAAGAGATGTTGACGTTGTAATAGTTCCAGGTGCAGGTTTTGATGTCAGAGGTAATCGCCTTGGATATGGTTTTGGATATTACGATAAACTTCTCTCCAAATCTAAACGGTACATTACTACAATAGCCCTTGCGTTTGAGGAACAGATTGTTCCAGAGGTGCTGAACGAAAAACATGATATAAAAATAGACAAGATAGTCACGGACAAAAGAGTTATAAATTGTAAAACAAAAGGGTTCAAGGATTCGAGCCTGCCTGCCGGCAGGCAGGGATTCAGGGGTTCAAGTGAGAAGAAATTTTAAAAGCCAATTCCATCACTTGAATCTCGATGCGAGTCCCGAAGCGGGTCTCCGCGAAGGGTCGCTTCGACTTTGCTGAGAGTCGCTTCGACCTAGACCCCTTGACCCCTGGAATCCTGGAATCCTGTAGTTTAGAGTTTACTATGAACAAGAAGAAAATTGAAAAAGGCATCAGGATGGTTCTTGAGGGAATCGGAGAAAACCCCGAAAGAGCCGGGCTGAGGGATACACCTCAACGCATAGCCAGCATGTATGAGGAGATTTTCTCCGGACTTAAAACGCCGGCAAAAGAGATACTAAAGCCAATAGAAGGCGAAAGGCACGATGAGATGGTTCTTCTCAAGGATATCCCTTTTTATTCTGTCTGTGAACACCACCTGTTGCCTTTTATAGGTAAAGCCCATGTTGCGTATATACCTTCCGGAGGGAAAATTGTAGGGCTAAGCAAGTTGGCAAAGGCTGTCGAGATTTTCGCTAAAAGACCTCAGGTACAGGAACGCCTGACTGCGCAACTGGCAGACATGATTATGAAAAAATTAAAGCCTAAGGGAGCAATGGTGATTATAGATGCGGAGCACCTCTGCCTTTCAATGAGAGGGATTAAAAAACCAGGCTCAAGAACGATAACATCAGCGGTCAGGGGTATATTCCGCACCAAAGATTCTACGAGGATGGAACTGCTCGAGTTGATTAGGAAGAGAGACTGAAACAGAATAATAATTGAGACATTGAGTCATTAAAAGCGCAATAACTTAATTAATAAATAAATTAATTATTTTATAATCAAGGAGGAAAAAGATGGCTGCAAAGATCATAAGCGGTAAAGAAATCGCCGCACAAATAAGGGAAGAGCTCAAGAAGGAAGTCGATGAGCTGAAGGATAAGCATGGGGTCGTGCCCGGGCTGGTTACTATCATGGTGGGCAAAAACCCTGCCTCGGCAAGTTATGTTGCCGGCAAGCAGAAAACTGCACACGAGCTAGGTTTCAACTCAATCCAGGACGATCAGCCAGAGGACATATCTGAGGCAGATCTGCTCAAACTCGTTGACAAGTACAATAAAGATCCGAAGATACATGGTATCCTTGTACAGCTTCCGCTTCCCAAACACATTGATGAAAAAAAGGTCCTCAACGTCATCGATCCGGACAAGGACGTAGACGGGTTCCATCCAGTAAACGTTGGGCGCCTGATGATAGGCGGAGAAGAAGTAAAGTTTCTTCCTTGCACGCCTGCCGGTATCCAGGAACTTATCGTGCGCGCCGGGGTTGAAACCTCCGGAGCCGAAGTTGTTGTTGTAGGCCGCTCGAATATTGTCGGCAAACCCATTGCTAACATTATGCTTCAGAAAGGCAGGGGCGCAAACGCCACAGTTACTGTCGTACATACCGGCACGAAGGACCTCAAAGCGCACTGTAAGCGCGCCGATGTCCTCATCGTTGCCGCAGGTGGACCGCACCTGGTCAAACCTGAAGTGTTTAAGCCTGGTGCTTGTGTTATAGACGTCGGTGTCAACTGCGTTGGTGAAAAGAAAAGCGAGATAACCGGCAGGATGGTGCCTATCCTTAGGGGTGATGTTGACTTTGACGCGGCCAAGGAGATAGCCGGGGCTATTACCCCTGTGCCTGGCGGCGTCGGACCAATGACTATTACCATGCTCATGAAGAACACTATTACGTCAGCGAAGATACACGCAGGGATAAAAATATAAGTTTAAACGGTTTAAACAGCTTGAACGGCTTAACCCAATTTTTAAGGGGAGGTTAAATGATAATTACCCAAAAACGCAACTTTAAAGAATTAATGGAAAACATAAAAAATTACAAGAGCTTTTTTCTCCTCGGGTGTTCAGAGTGTTCAACACTTTGTGGCACAGGAGGCGAGCCCGAGCTCAAGGCAATGAAGGAGGCGCTTAAGGCAGAAGGTAAAAAAGTTACAGGCACTTTTGTTGCAAAAATTGGCTGTCAGGTTTTAGGTACAAAGGTTGAGCTAAAGCCGTTTAAAGATGCTATTACTGAGGCAGAATGTATACTCGTGATGTCCTGTGGTGCGGGGGCTCAAACTGTAGTTGAGTTATTTGAGAATAAACCTGTATATCCAACAAATGACACCATGTTCCTTGGTAACATGACAAGGCTCCAGATGTTTGATGAAAGATGTTCCCTATGCGGCAAATGTATACTTGATAAAACAGGTGGAATATGTCCTATAACAGCCTGTCCCAAGGGACTCTTAAATGGTCCTTGTGGAGGAACTAATGATGGAAAATGCGAGGTAAGTCCTGATATAGAATGTGCGTGGGTAAGAATATATAACAGGATGAAACGGCTTGGTAAGCTTGAAGAAATGAAAGAGACAATTAAGCCTAAAGACTGGGCTGCCCATAAAAAACCTATGACTTTGAATGCACGAAGTCATCTTAAAAAAGGATGACTTCTGATTACTCAGATAAAAATCTTGCCCCTCCTGCTCCGAATAATCCAACATCTCCTGATATAATTGAATAGCCATGGAGGTTAGTTGCACCATATAATTCTGCAAGGAAATCAGC
>VAPA010187468.1_pt1 | contig 12207 bp, 9 predicted proteins | sample 3395041 | NCBI WGS metagenome assembly VAPA01 (sample SAMN08290432, study PRJNA428436) | hydrothermal vent metagenome | isolation source: Deep-sea hydrothermal vent chimney | place: Indian Ocean: Southwest Indian Ridge | depth 1973 m m
CTGTAACTATGTGTAAGACTGCGGGCATAAAGCCTGTGATGATTACCGGCGACCATCCGCTGACGGCAAGAAACATTGCACGGAGACTTGGAATAATTGATAAGCATGACAGAGTAATTACAGGTCAGGAACTGGATGCGCTTTCTAAGGAGGATTTTGAAAGACAGGTAGAAAAAATAAGAGTGTATGCGAGGGTTGCACCTGAGCAGAAAATAAAAATAGTGAAGGCGCTGCAGGATAAAGGAGAGTTTGTTGCAATGACTGGTGACGGAGTTAATGATGCGCCTGCCCTGAAAAGAGCGGATATTGGAGTTTCAATGGGAATAACAGGCACAGATGTCGCAAAAGAGGCATCACACATGATACTCCTTGATGACAACTTTGCAACTATTGTAAAGGCAGTGAAGGAAGGTAGACGAATATTTGACAATATCCGCAAGTTCATAAAATACACTATGACAAGCAACTCAGGTGAGATATGGACTATTTTTCTTGCTCCATTTTTTGGACTTCCCATTCCGCTTCTACCTATCCATATCTTATGGATTAATCTTGTAACCGATGGACTGCCAGGTCTTGCATTAGCCGTTGAACCTGAGGAGAAAGGGATAATGAAGAGACCACCACGACACCCACAGGAGAGTATTTTTGCACATGGTATGGCCGCTCATATGCTATGGGTTGGTCTTCTTATGGGTGGTATATCCATATTTACACAGGCATGGTCTATTAATGGTGGATATGATCAGGCACACTGGCAGACTATGGTTTTCACTGTGCTATGCCTTAGTCAGATGGGACATGTGCTTGCCATAAGGACAGAAAGGGAGTCTCTATTTAAGATAGGGTTATTTTCCAATAAAACCCTTCTTGGCGCAGTCATACTAACCTTTGCTCTCCAAATGGCAACAATATATGTTCCTGTCTTAAATCCAATTTTTAAAACTGCCCCCCTTACCTTAGGTGAACTCTTTATTACACTAACACTCTCATCTGTCGTGTTCTTTGCAGTTGAGATAGAGAAATGGTGGTTCAGGAGAAAAACTGTTATTAGTTATTAAAAAGAAAGAGAAATTATGCTGGTTAATGTCCTGTTCCCGATAAACGCAGAGGCGTTTACTTATTTAGTTCCTGAAGAAATCAAATCGAAGATTAAAATCGGTTCCCGGGTGCTTGCACCTTTTAAGAAACAAAAAAAGGTCGGAATAATTCAGAGTACCCCGAAAAGCTTCGCCACGGGGCAGGCAGGTCAAAGAACAAATAACGCAGGTCTTAAAGGAATAAAACTTAAAGCCATTGAGTCAGTCCTGGATGATGAACCCCTTGTATCTGAAAATTTGTTAAAGCTGATACAGTGGGTCGGACAATATTATATTTCAACTTCCGGCCTTGCATTAAAAAACGCAGTACCGTCAGGAATCTTTAAAGGCAGAAAGAGCGGTAAGAGCAGGATTACATATGATACTGATATAAAGGCTGCAAAAGACCTTAATCTGACAGCAGAGCAGAAAAAGGCTTTATCTGAAATTGAAAAGGAGCAGTCAGGAGTTTTTTTTGTCCACGGAGTTACAGGCAGCGGCAAAACTGAAATCTATCTTAGGGCGATTAAATCGCTCCCTAAAGACAGAGAAGCAATAGTCCTTGTCCCTGAGATTGCCATTACTGCCCAGATGATTGACAGGTTCCGAAGCCACTTTAAAGATAAAGTTGCTTTTTTCCACAGTGGTATTTCAGAGGGAGAAAGGATATCGCAGTGGCGGAAGATGAGGAACGGCGAGGTTAAGGTTGCGTTAGGTGTCAGGAGCGCTGTATTTGCGCCTTTTAAAAAACTCGGTCTTATTGTGATAGATGAAGAGCAGGAGGCATCTTATAAACAGTTTGAGGGGCTCAGATACAGCGCAAGAGATGTTGCGCTTGCAAGGGCACAGCTTGAGTCCATAAAAATAATCCTCGGCTCTGCCACACCTTCTATTGAGACCTTTTACAATGCAAAGAGTGGAAAATTCAAATATCTTGAGCTTAAACACAGGATAAACAGGAAACCTCTGCCGCATGTTGAGATTATCGATATGACAAAAGAGGATAAAAAAACACAGTCATTTTCCAATAAACTTTTAAACACCATTAAAGATAACGTATCAAAAGGACACCAGTCACTAATAATGCTTAACAGAAGGGGGTATTCTCCTTTTCTCCTGTGTGCTGACTGTGGATATTCATACAAATGCCCGGCATGCAGTATTACACTCACATATCATAAAGACACAAAGACTCTGAATTGTCATTACTGCGGCTCATACCTGAAGCCGCAGGATTTTTGTCCTGAATGCAGGGGAACCAGAACAAAATATATAGGTATCGGCACACAGAGAATCGAGGAAGAGCTCAGGACGCTTGTACCGGCACTTTCATTAACAAGAATGGACAGAGATACAACAAAAAGAAAACTTTCACATTACAGAATCATAAAAGATATGGAAGAAAAAAAGATTGAAGTTCTTCTTGGTACTCAGATGGTTGCCAAAGGACATGATTTTCCGGATGTAACTCTTTCAGCAATTGTCTCTGCTGATATTGCATTAAACCTGCCTGACTTCAGGTCAGCAGAAAGGGCTTTTCAACTTTTTACGCAGCTTGCGGGCAGGGCGGGCAGGGGAGATGTCTCCGGAAAGGTATACATACAGACTTATGAACCAGAGCATTATGTTTTTGACTATGTGCAGAGCCATGATTATAAGAGGTTTTATCAGAGGGAAGTGGAGTTAAGGAAGGAGCTGTCTTATCCTCCTTTCAGCAAATTGATAAGGATTATTTTAAGTTTTAAAACCAGAGATACTGCAAAAAAAATCATCAAAGATATTTCAGGGAAAATTAAGAGCTCAGAAATTCCGGGTTTGGAGGTTCTGGGCCCTGCCCCGGCGCCTGTAGAGAAAATAAGGAATCTCTGGAGATGGCATTTAATTTTAAAAGGTGGAAATGCCAAAGCGCTTCGAACTGCGGCACGGGGCATATTAAGTAAGATAAAAGATGTTGAAAATATGAAAATTGAGGTGGATGTTGACCCTGTAAATTTGCTGTAATAGAAAAGAAACAAAAAGCAGGAAAAAAGTAACCGTTTAAACCGGTCAAACCATTTGAGCCGTTTAAACTGTTTGAACAGCTCGAACAATTTATTAGGAGGAGTCATGCGTTTTAAAAATTTTACACTCCCCTTTGTTATGAGCCTGCTTATTGCAGGTGTGGCCTCTGGCGCTGGCGGTTTGATTGTCGGAAATGAAGTGGAGATAGAGATTAATATTGAAGCAGTGAAAATGTGATTATTATGAAAAGCAGAAAAATATCGGGGTTCAACCTTATTTATGTGATATACTATTAACATTAAGAGATAAGAGGTCCCTATGGATTTCTTTGAAATTGTTAAAAACATTGTTACATTTGCCCAAACCAATATTCTTGCTGCTGTAGTTGTTGCGATACTGCTTCTTTACCTGCTTATCCGAAAAACTAAATTCTTCTTTATTGTTTTTTTTATTGTCATGTTTCTTGCCGGGTTACTTTATCTGATATCAAACCTGGCTACTACCGGAACATCTCATAAGAAGTCGCTGATTCAGAAAAATATTCGCTAAAGAATACACAGGCACTGAAGTACGCAGAAAACTTTCCAGCTCCCGGCTTTTGGTACTTTGCTGCTTCTTAACTTTCAATATGATATATTTTTAGTATGCCGGCTAACCTGCCACCAGAATATTTTAGAGCAGAAGAAAAGTTTAAGCAGGCGTTGTCACCGAAGGAAAAGGTTTCTGCGCTTGAAGAATTAATTGCGACTATACCCAAGCACAAAGGCACTGATAAGCTCAGAGCAGACCTTAGAAGAAAGCTTTCAAAACTTCGTGATGAATCTGCGAAAAAGAAAAAGTCAGGCGGCAAGGGTGACCTCTACACAGTAGAGAAGCAGGGGGCAGCCCAGGTCGCTCTGGTCGGATTTGCCAATTCAGGCAAGTCTTCAGTGCTTGCGGCAATTACAAATGCCCGGCCTCATATTGCCGCGTATCCAATGACCACTGTTATGCCGCTTTCAGGCATGATGTTTTTTGAGGACATACAGTTTCAGATAGTGGACCTTCCGCCCGTAGGAAATGAAACCACTGACGGCTGGGTTTCCGGCATACTAAGAAATGCCGATATCCTGATGCTGGTCATTGACCTGTCAGATGACTCTGAAGGCCAGACAGAGTTTCTGCTTGACCGGATAAACGAATGGAAACTCCCGGTTTTCAGACAGGGAGCTGACGGTAAACGGCTTATTATTGCGGCAAACAAATCTGACCTGCCTGCAGCAGCAGAGGGGCTGAAAACAGTAAAGCAGAAATATGAATCCCTGTATCCGGTTGCTGAGCTGTCCGCTGCCGAGAAAAAGGGGATAGAGGAATTACGAAGGGTTATTTTTGATAATTCCGGAATTATCAGGGTCTATTCAAAAAAAATCGGCAAGCCGCCTGACCTGAAGACTCCGTTTACGATTCCTGCGGGTTCCAATGTGCTTGACCTTGCGTCAGAAATTCATAAAGAGTTTGTTGATAATCTCAAATACGCCTGCATATGGGGTTCATCAAAATTTGACGGTCAAAGAGTACAGAAAGACTACGTCCTCCATGACAGGGATATAGTGGAGTATCACATAAAATAGCTGTTAAGTTAAGAAGCCCTGAAATAAGGCATTTACCTTGTTCTAAATATTTAAAGTTGTTTCGAAGATTTAGCACCTAACGCTTTAAATTATAAAGAAAACAATTTCGCTACGAACTTCAGAGATTCAAAGCTTCCGAGCTAAGTATTTGTCTTATCTCATCTATATCTTTTTTCATCTGAACGGCAAGGTCTTTTATTTTTGAGAACTTTATCTCATCCCTGATTCTTTTGATAAAACTGACCCTTAAGGTCTTTCCGCGTATTTCGTTGTCAAAATCAAGTATGTGGACTTCAAAGCTGAACTTTTTGTCTTTAAAGGTTGGTTTGCAGCCTATGTTTGCTGCTCCGCCGTAGATTTTTCCATCCAGGTCAACTGTGACAGCATAAACTCCATCTTTTGGAAGCAGTTCGTTAAAAGTTGCAATATTGGCTGTGGGAGTGTTGAGGAGACTTTTGCCCCGCTTTGCTCCTTCAATTACTATACCAATTACTGAATAATGCCTTCCCAGAAAAACCGAAGCCTCTTCAATCTTGCCCTTTGCAATAAGTGTTCTTATCCTGGAACTGCTCAGTATTACATCGTTTAGTTTAATCTCGTCAATTATTGAGACTTTAAATCCATATTTACTGCCCAACTTTCTTAAGAGTTCAGGGGAGCCTTTCCTGCCTTTTCCGAATCGATAGTTAGCGCCGATTAAAATCTCCTTTGCGCCGATAGTTTTTAAAAGCATTTCTCTTACAAAATCTTCCGCTTTGATATTCGCAAACTCTCTTGTAAAATTTACACAGATTACTACGTCAATACCAGAGCTTTTTATGAGAGTTACCTTTTCTTTAAACGGCGTAAGAAGCTGCGGCGCCTTTTCAGGTGCGATTATTCTGAGCGGATGGGGCTCAAAAGTGAAGACCATTGATGTGCCATTCTTTTTTTTTGCCCTGTCAACAAGCATGCGGAAAATAGCCTGGTGGCCAAGATGCACCCCGTCAAAGTTTCCGATTGCCAGAACAGGGTAGGGGAACTTTTCTGTTAAATTTTCAATTCCGTCAATTAGTTTTTTCATGAAGGAAAATATAATTAACCACAGATTTACATTCACCCCGTTAGATGCTTACTATCTAACAGGGCAAGGATAGACTCGGATGTATTTTAATATAAAACATTTTACTTCTTTTTTTTCTCCGTGTCTCTCTACGAGTTGTTGACAGTGCCACTGTGGTATAAAAAAAGAAAAAAATACCGGTAAATATCAGCGTTGATAAGCGGCTGAATAGTTTAATATTATTGATAAACAAGAGGCTTTGTCAATTATTCCTTTTAAGAACTCGCTGTTCTTGACTTACATATATAAGGCTGATAATATAATTTACCACGTAACAAAGTTTCACTATTTTGGTACCTTTCTCTTTTTCGTGGAATGGGGATTGACTGAGTAAAGCGGAGAAATTTCCGATACATTTTAGAGGTCTAAATGAAAGTAGCCATAGGGTGTGACCATGCTGGTGTTAGTCTGAAGAATGAAATCCTGCCTGTTCTTAAAGAGCTTGCTGTCGAATGGAAGGATTTTGGTACCGCTACTGAAGAATCTGTTGATTATCCGGATTTCGGAGAAAGAGTTTCTGAGGAAGTCTCAAAAAATAATGTTGAGAGGGGCATCCTTATATGCGGCACAGGCATAGGTATGTCTATTGTTGCAAATAAATTCCCGGGGATAAGGGCTGCCCTCTGCCATGATAGTTACTCTGCAGAGATGAGCAGGCTTCACAATGACGCTAACTTACTTGTCCTGCCCGGTAGGATTATAGACAAAGAAACCGTAAAAAAAATAGTTAAAATATGGTTTACCACTCCTTTTGAAGGCGGTCGGCATCAGAAAAGACTTGATAAAATCAAGGCAATTGAGACAAGGCTGAGAAGTCAATGAATATGGAAAAACTAAAAAAAATCGATCCTGAAATTTATGAGGCGGTCATAAGTGAAATCGAACGCGAGAGGAATAAGATTGTCCTCATTGCATCTGAAAATTACGCAAGCAGGGCAGTGCTTGAGGCACAGGGCTCTATTTTTACCAATAAGTATGCTGAAGGTTACCCTGAGAAAAGGTATTACGGAGGCTGTGAGTATGCTGACGTAGTTGAATTACTGACAATAAAGAGAGCCAAGGAACTGTTTGGTGCCGAACACGTAAATGTCCAGCCTCATTCCGGCACACAGGCTAACATGGCAGTATATTTCTCGTTCCTTAAACAGGGCGATAAGATACTCGGTATGAGCCTTAATCACGGGGGTCACCTTTCACATGGGGCCCATGTCAATTTCTCTGGTGTTTTTTATAAAACCATTTTTTATGGAGTTGATAAAAAATCCGGTCTTATAGATTATGAGGAAGTAAGACGTCTTGCAAAAAAACATAAGCCAAAGATGATTCTTGCAGGTGCAAGCGCCTATTCACGGACAATTGATTTCAAGGTTTTTTCGGATATTGCTAAAGAGGTAAATGCCTATTTTCTGGCTGACATTGCTCATATAGCAGGGCTTGTTGCCACTGGCTTGCATCCATCTCCTGTTCCCTGTGCTGATTTTGTTACTACTACAACTCACAAAACCCTGAAAGGTCCGAGAGGCGGCATTATATTGTGTAAAGCCGAGTATGCCAGGGCAATTGATAAAATGGTTTTTCCGGGGATACAGGGCGGACCCCTTGTACATGTAATAGCTGCAAAGGCTGTTGCACTCAAAGAGGCACTCTCCCTGAAATTTAAGGACTACCAGATACAGGTTGTGAAAAATGCAAAGGAGCTGGCCGACGCACTTATAAACAAGGGCTTCAAGCTCTTATCCGGAGGGACAGATACACATCTTATGCTTGTGGACCTTACCTATAAATCAATTACGGGCAAAGAAGCTGAAGAGGTTCTTGACCTTGCAGGCATTACCGTAAATAAAAATTCGATACCCTATGATGATAAACCGGCTACTATTACAAGCGGTATTAGAATCGGTACTCCGATAGTTACAAGCCGAAAGATGAAGGAGCCTGAAATGGTTATTATTGCAGACCTTATCTCTCAGGTAATAAATAATATTAATGATAATAAAACCATTAAACGTGTTAAAGAGAAAATTAAAGTATTATGCAAAAAATTTCCTGTCTATAACGACATAGAAAAATAAAAAACCTAAATGGAAGGATTCAAGGGGTCGAGTGAAACGATAGATAAAGCAATTGTCAAAACTAACACTTGAACCCTCGAACCCTCGAAACCAGGACTCCTGTATTACTTTATGAAATGCTCTTTTTGTGGACACATAGAAGATAAGGTTATTGACTCACGCTTGAGCAAAGATGGTGATGTCATCAGGAGGAGGCGCGAGTGTCTTAAGTGCGAGGGCCGCTTCACAAGCTATGAGAGAATAGAAGAAATTCTGCCTCTCGTGATAAAGAAAGACGGCAGTAGGGAGCCTTTTGACCGTAAAAAAATTCTTCACGGACTAGAGAAGGCATGCGAGAAAAGATCTGTCGGAGTTGAGACAAGGGAGGAGCTTGTAGCGAAAATTGAAAAAAAGCTGCAAGAGTCAGGAGAAAAAGAAATTCCGAGTTCCTGGATTGGAGAAGAGATAATGGACGGGCTTAGAGGTATTGATGAAGTAGCATATGTAAGATTTGCCTCTGTCTACAGGCAATTTAAAGACATAACGGAGTTTATGGAGGAGATCAAAGGGTTGTTTTACAATAAAAAGAACATAAAAAAAGGTTAGTCCTGATCAGTCCTTGTGCTTTAATGCCTTTACCCCGTTAGAAATTTGTTTCTTATTTCTAACGGGGTTTACCTCATAAATCTCAATACCTTTTTCTCTCCCTTTGATTTTTGCTTCAGTTGCTTGAACCCTCCCCTCGTTTTATAAGCAAAATTTGATCTATTGTTAAGCTTTTCTGTTTATGAAACCGGGTTGTTGTAGTGTTTTTTGTTTCCCGTCTGTTTGGGTTTTTGTGTATTTTGGAATTGCTGTTGTCTTGACAATATATAGTAGATAGAGATATATTAAAAAAGGAGAAAAAATGTTTGAGAAATTTACCGAAAGAGGCAGAAAAGTAATCATTTATGCAAAAGAAGAGGCTGAAAAACGGCAGAATGATTACTTAGGTACAGAGCATTTACTTCTTGCTGTGCTAAGAGACGAAAATAGTCTGCCGATGGTAATCCTGAAAAAAATGGGGATATCTGCTGATGAATTGCGGAATGAGGTAGAAAGAAACCTTCCTTTAGGCTCAAATGTCCTTACCTTTGGCGACATACCGTTTACTCCGAGAGCCAAAAAAGTTCTTGAACTGGCAGTGGAAGAAGCACGGCTGTTAGGCCATAGCTATATCGGAAGCGAACATCTTCTTATAGGCTTAATCAGAGAGGAAGAAGGTATTGGCGGCAAAGTGCTTCGGAGCCTTGGTGCGAATCTTTTAAGTGCACGGCAACTTTCAATTAATCTTGCTTTGAGGGGACAGCAGCATGTGGTCAAAGGGAGAAGTGGTCATACGCCTGCGCTTGATGAATTCGGAAGAGACCTTACCCAACTGGCGAAGGAGAACAAACTTGATCCTGTAATAGGCAGGGAGAGTGAAATCGAAAGGGTCATGCAGATCCTGGGCAGGAGAATAAAAAACAACCCCGCTGTTATTGGAGAGTCCGGAGTAGGAAAGACGGCTATTGTGGAAGGGCTGGCCCAAAAAATTATTTCTGAAGATATTCCCGAGAACCTCCTCAATAAAAGAATTGTCAGCATTGATTTGGGGGCACTCATAGCAGGCACAAAATACAGGGGACAATTTGAGGAAAGACTCAAACTTATAATGAAGGAAATTGTCCAGTCCGGTAATATAATTCTTTTTATAGACGAGCTTCATACATTAGTAGGTGCTGGTGCTGCAGAGGGTTCAATTGATGCTTCAAATATGCTTAAACCTGCACTTTCGAGAGGCGAGATACAGTGTATAGGTGCTACAACCCCTGATGAATATAGAAAATATATTGAGAAAGACAGCGCCCTTGAAAGACGTTTTCAGCCTATATTCCTTCAGCCTCCGTTAGTTAATGAAACCATAAAAATATTGAAGGGGCTGAAAAGTAAATATGAGGCCCATCACAGAGTTAAAATCAGCGCCGAAGCAATCAGGGTATGTGTGACCCTCTCTGATAGGTATATTGCTGATAGATTTCTTCCTGACAAGGCTATTGATGTTATGGATGAAACCGGAGCCAGAATCAAGCTGAAGAGGTATACATTGCCCCCTGAACTCAGGGAACTCGAGAAAGATTTAAAGAGACTTAACAAAGAAAAAAATCTTTATATTAAACTCCACGATTTTGAAAAGGGCGCTTCCATAAAAAGTGAAGAGGAAAAAGTAAAGGGATTATATAATGAACTCTATAAGAAATGGCGCGAAGATCAACAAAAAGAAATCCCGGTGATAAGAGAAGAAGATATTTCTTATACTGTTTCAAAAATTACAGGTATACCGTTATCCAGATTAGAAGAAAAAGAATCAGAAAAGCTTCTTCGCATGGAAAGTGCTCTCCATAAGAGAATTATTGCTCAGGATGAAGCAGTAAAAGCAGTTTCAAAAGCAATTAGAAGGTCACGTGCTGGTTTAAAAGCCAGAAAGAGACCTATCGGTTCGTTTTTCTTCCTCGGACCTACAGGTGTTGGAAAGACAGAGCTTGCAAAGGCATTAGCCGAATTTCTTTTTAATGACGAGAATGCCATTGTAAAGATTGATATGTCTGAATATATAGAAAGATTTAACGTCTCCCGTCTTACAGGAGCGCCTCCGGGATATGTTGGCTATGAAGAAGGGGGTCAGCTGACAGAAACAGTGCGGAGAAGGCCGTATGCGGTTGTGCTGTTTGATGAGATTGAAAAGGCGCATCCAGATGTTTTCAATATTCTACTCCAGATGCTGGATGAAGGCCGGCTTACAGACAGCCTCGGAAGAAAAGTCGATTTCAAAAATACAGTAATAATAATGACCTCGAATCTCGGGACAAGATTTACTGAGGACGCTACTCCGATGGGATTTCAAAAACCGTCATGGGAAGATGCATATAAAAAGATTAAGGATAGTGTGTTAAACGAATTGAAAAAAACTTTTAATCCGGAGTTTTTAAACAGAGTTGATGAAATTGTAGTTTTCCATCAGCTTGAGAAAAAACATCTGGTAAAAATTGTAGACGTATTGATTACTGAACTTAACAAACAGCTTCTTGACGATCATGATTTTGCTGTGGAACTCAGTGATGAAGTCGTAGAATGGCTGATTGCGAATAACTATCAGCGTTCATATGGCGCAAGACCAATGAGAAGGGCTATTCAGAAAAATATTGAGGATCCACTTTCAGAAGAAATACTTAAGGGCAGATTTAAAGATGTTAAAAAACTCAAGGTAATACTTGAAAAAGGTATTCCTGCTTTCAAAGAAGAAGAGTTAGAAGTACTTGTATGAATCCGTTATCCGTTACTCGTTATTCGTACAAACAACAACACTTCTTCACAAATTTCTCTTCAACATATTGTAATTCTCATAAAAATGCTCTGGATTTTAATTTTTTCCAAATAACTAATAACGATTAACCAATAACCGTAGTATGAAATTGACTTATTTACACGAGTTTTTTATATTCATACTCTATGGATGTTCAATCAATGACAGGTTATGGCAGAGGGATGGCTGGTGGTTTTAGGGTAGAAGTGCGTTCCTCGAATCACAGAAATCTTGACGTACGAGCCAATGTTCCTCAGTATCTTTATTGTTGTGTCCCGGAAATCAGAAAACTGGTAAAAGAGAGATTTCATCGTGGGCATATCGAGGTATTTGTACCTAAATCTGAGGGAGAAAACATTAAATTAAAGATAAACAAGCCTCTTGCCGTAGAATACTATCGCGCACTTGTTTCTTTAAAAGATGAATTATCTATCTCTGAAGATGTAGGAATCAATGTCTTGGCCGCGCAGAAGGATATTTTCGCGCTGGAAGAGTCAGAGGTCGAGGTTTCATCTTTTCGCAGTGCTCTTGAGGCTGCCCTGGAGGAACTTAAAAAAATGCGGATAGAGGAGGGCAGGAGCCTGGTGGATGATATTGCAGGGAGGATGCAGTTTTTAGATAATCGTATCGAGTTTATAGAGAATAAGAGGGCAGAAGTTGTAAAGAACTCTAGGGCAATGTTGTCTGAAAGACTTAAAGCCCTTTTTGATAATGTATCAATAGACGATACCCGCATAGTTCAGGAGGCAGCTATCCTGGTGGAGAGGTCTGATATTACAGAAGAAATTGTGAGAATAAAAAGTCACTTGAAGCACATGGAGGATGTACTAAAGCAGGGCGGTATTATAGGTAAGAAGATAGACTTTCTCGGCCAGGAGTTGCACAGAGAATTAAATACTCTTGGCTCAAAGGCGGGCAATACTGAAATTTCAGCAGTGATGATTGACATGAAGCATGAAATTGAGAAAATCAGGGAGCAGAC
>VAPA010641735.1_pt1 | contig 12170 bp, 12 predicted proteins | sample 3395041 | NCBI WGS metagenome assembly VAPA01 (sample SAMN08290432, study PRJNA428436) | hydrothermal vent metagenome | isolation source: Deep-sea hydrothermal vent chimney | place: Indian Ocean: Southwest Indian Ridge | depth 1973 m m
AAAAAAGGCGGATAAGCCCGCCGCACAGGCGGATAAACCCGCCGCACAGGCGGATAAACCTTATGCTTCGGCCGTGGTCGATGAAGAGGATGAAGTAGAGACAAAGGTTCCTGACAAATTTAAAAAAGATCTTAATACTGAAAAACTGACATCCAAATTCAAAGTAAAGCCGGGAATGCAGAGGGCTTTTGACACAATAAAAAGAGTCGACACTGAAAAAAGATGGCAGAGTTTTAAACCGGGATACAAAAAACACGATAAAAAGTCCCACGCGCAAAAGAGCGACGCAAAACAATCGCCTCCTACCACAACCATACCGAGAAAGAAGGTTCCCAAATTTCAGGAGGGAACCACCGTTAAAGAATTCTCTGAACTGATCGGTCAGAAACTCGCTGACGTGATGAAAAAATTTATGGAGTTGGGCTATATGCCTACAATAAATCAACCTCTTGATACTGATGCTGCCCAGATCATTGCTGAGGCATTTGACACAAAGATCGAGATAGTGCCCGTAGAAAGTGAAGAAACCCTGCTTGAGGAAGTTGAGGCGGATGAATCTGCCCTGAGCCCTCGTCCTCCGATCGTTACTATTATGGGCCACGTCGACCATGGAAAAACCACACTCCTTGACGCAATCAGGGAAACCAATGTAACAGAGAATGAGGCAGGCGGAATAACGCAGCATATCGGCGCCTACAAGGTCAAACTTAAAGACAAGGAAATTACCTTTCTGGATACCCCTGGGCACGAAGCATTTACAATGATGCGCGCAAGGGGAGCAAAGGTAACCGACATTGTCGTACTTGTCGTTGCCGCGGATGACAGCGTAATGCCTCAGACCATTGAGGCGATTGACCATGCGAAGGCCGCAAACGTACCTATTGTCGTAGCGATCAATAAAATCGACAAGGCTGAAGCAAATCTTGAAAAGGTCAGGAATGAACTGTCACAGCACGGTTTAGTCTCTGAGGAATGGGGAGGCCAGAATATAATGGTCGAAGTTTCCGCAAAAATGAAAAAGGGCATTGAAAAACTTCTCGAGATGATCCTTCTCCAGGCGGAAATTCTTGAACTTAAGGCAAACTATAACAGGCCGGCAAAGGGTACAATAATTGAAGCCAAACTTGATAAGGGAAAAGGGCCTTTGGCCACTGTCCTTGTCAACACCGGCACTCTGAAAGCCGGTAACTCTTTCCTTGTGGGAACCATAACCGGCAAGGTCCGCACTCTCACCGACGAGAACGGACGCAGGATAGAAGAAGCTAAGCCGTCTACCCCGATTGAAGTAACCGGTTTCCCCGACGTTCCGCAGGCAGGGGCCATATTTGTTGTAATGGAAGATGAGAAAAAGGCAAGACAGATAGCTGTAACAAGAATTCACACAATGAAAACAGCGGCAGCCTCAAAGACAAGAAAGATAACACTTGATGAGTTATATGACAAAATAAAAGAAGGCGAGATAAGAGACCTTAACATAATTATAAAAGCGGACGTAAGGGGGTCGGTGGAAGCAGTACGGGACGCCCTTGAAAACCTGGTTCACCCTGAAGTCAAAGTGAATGTTATCCATACATCCGTGGGCGGGATCAATGAATCCGACGTAATGCTGGCAGCTGCTTCCAATGCCATAATAATCGGATTCAACATTCGTCCGGATGCAAAAGCCCGCGCTATCGCTGATAAAGAAGGAGTTGATATAAGGCTCTATAATATCATTTATGAAGCGATAGACAACATTAAACAGGCTCTTGAGGGTCTTCTTAAACCGACCGTCACAGAGAAAATACTTGGCAGGGTCGAGGTCAGAGACCTCTTTCACGTATCACGTATTGGAACCATCGCCGGCTGTTATGTCCTTGACGGCGTAATATTGAGGTCAAGTTCAGGCATAAGGGTTATCAGAGATAATATAGTCGTTTACGACGGCAAGATATCATCTTTAAAAAGATTCAAGGAAGACACAAAAGAGGTCCAGGCAGGTTACGAATGCGGTATTCTAATAGAGAATTTCAATGACATAAAGGTCGGAGATATCCTCGAAAACTATTCAATGGAAGAAACAGCATCAAAACTTGAGTAAAAATCATCGTTGAGAAATGATCATTGGACTCCTCACTTTAGAATTACACCTGCCCGAATCAAATTCTCTTAAATCCAAACGTTCTGTTATCAAAAGCCTTAAAGACAGGATAAGCAATAAATTCAATGTATCTATTGCTGAAATCGACCTGCATGACCTATGGCAAAGAAGTGTCCTCGTAGCGGCCTGTGTTGCCAATGAAAAAAAGGTCGTTAACCAGGTTCTTGACGGAGTCAGAAAAACCGCGCTTGGCACACCTTCCGTGGAACTGATCGATTCTGTAATGGAAATGCTATAATAAGACCTAAAGTTCAAGCCGCTTAAACCGTTCAAGCCGTTTAATCCGTGCAATATTTGAACTGTTTGAACTATTTGAACTGTTTGAACATTCTTTTTGAGGAGTTATCATGCATCCCTATAAACGTTCGGCAAGAGTTGGAGACTTAATCAGACAGGAAGTCGCTGACATTATAATGCACAAGCTCAGAGATCCCCGCGTTGGGTTTATTACTGTTACAGAAGCTGAGGTCAGTGATGACCTTAGACACGCAATGGTGCACGTCAGCGTACTGGAGGAAACAAAAAAAGATAAAACTCTAAAAATTCTCCGTTCATCATCAAAGTTCATAAGAAACGAGCTTGGGAAAAGGATCCAGATGAAATTCCTGCCCAAGCTAATCTTCAAACTCGACAAGTCAATAGAATACGGCGCGAAAATGGATAAGATACTAAGCGGGCTTAATACTTCAGAATTAGAGTCAGGAGACAATGAGAATTCCGCCTAAGCTTCTAAAAATAATAAAAGAAAACAGGAAGTTCCTGATAGTCGGCCATATTAACCCGGACGGCGATTCTGTCGGTTCATGCGTAGCCCTTGCGCTCGGACTTAAAAAACTGGGGAAATCCGTCTATGTCCTTGGCAAAGACCCTGTTCCTGAAATATTCAGGTTCCTGCCGCGGTCGGAACTAATAAAGAACAAATTACCCTCTGCTGATTTTGACGTCTTATTCCTGCTGGACTGCAACAGCTTTGAAAGAACAGGGTTTTCCGCCTCAGGCGGATCCGCCCGGGGCGGAAAAGGTCTGACCGCAAAGTCTGTCGTAGTTATCGACCACCACATGACAGCGGTCAAGAGCAAATGTCGCATCAACATGATATATCCTGACGCGTCAGCCACAGGTGAACTGGTCCATGCAATTCTAAAGAAGCTCAGTGTGTCAATAGACAAAAAGATCGCGACAAATCTGTATACAGCCATATTCACTGACACAGGCGGCTTTAAATATTCAAACACAAGCGTAAGGACTTTGAGAATAGCTGCTGATCTTATTGAAGCAGGGGTGAACACGTGGAAAGTATCACAGGAGGTATATGAGAGCATACCTGTCAACCGATTCAGGCTCTTGACGTTAACTTTGTCGGCTCTGGAAATAAAGGGGAAGATATCATGCATCACTGTCACTCAGAATATGTTCAGAAAAACAAAGACAACAGCAGAGGACACAGAGCATTTTGTGGAACACGCAAGGGTCATCAAAGGTGTTGAAGTCGCCATACTTCTTCGCGAAAACGGAAAGAATTCCTACAAGATCAGCCTCCGTTCAAAAGGCAAAATAAATGTAGCGCATATCGCTGACAAATTCGGCGGCGGCGGGCACGCGAACGCAGCGGGCTGTAAAATGAGGGGTACATATACGCAGGTAAAAAATAAGATCATCAAAAGCGTCAAAAAAGCAATGGGTTAGAGTCTGGGAATTGTTTTTCTATTGACAAAAAGACTGTCTCATAACTTCTATAATCGACGATTATTTAGATTTTGTTTTAGCTTTTTAATTTCAAGGCAGTGCTTAATTCTATAATGTTTTTTTCATAAGGTGTCGGATAGAAGTTAGCTCGCCAGCCTTTTCTGTCAATATATATTAGCGTGGTGTTACAATTAACGATTAACTGTTAGCAGTGAAACATTGCGGTTAACGGTTATTTGTTATTCGTTAAATGTAACTACCAATAATTGCTTTGCCTGTACTATTAACCATTAACTGTTAACTATTAACTGTTCATATTGATGGATTTAATAATAAACCTCAATAAGCCGCCGGGCATCACCTCCCAGGACGCCGTAACAAAAGTAAAAAAACTACTAAAGGCTAAAAAAGCCGGGCACGCCGGAACCCTTGATCCCGCTGCCGCAGGCGTATTGCTTGTCTGTCTTAACAGGGCCACAAGGCTTGCTTCATATTTTTCTGCTCTGGATAAGGAATACAGGGCTGTGATCAAACTTGGAGAGGCCACTGATACGCAGGACGCGGAAGGGAATGTAATTGAAAAATGCGACAAAATAGAGGTCACTGAAGCGGAAATTAAGAATGCCCTTAGTTCTTTTACAGGCGATATCCAGCAGGAACCGCCGATGTTCTCAGCGTTAAAACATAAAGGCAAACCATTGTATAAATACGCCCGAAAAGGAATCAATATCACCCGCAAACCCAGGAATATAAGAATAAACAGCATAGAACTGCTCAATGTCAACCTACCCTATGCCGAGTTTATTGTCACATGTTCAAAGGGCACTTATATAAGAACGCTCTGTGATGATATCGGAAAGAAACTTGGTGTAGGAGCGCATTTGTTTAAACTTGAGAGAACTGCGATCGGACCTTTCAGGGTCAGTGACGCTGTTGATCTTGACGGGCTGGATAAAGAAAACAGAAAGGATGCGTTCCCCGTTAGGAAGCCGGGCTTCCTGCCCAACGGGGTGTACACTATGGACAGCGCGCTCTCCTGGATGCCTGATTGCGCAATAAATAAATCACAGGTTAAGGCTGTCAGTAACGGCGCGCCCTTAAGTACAAATGACTGTCCTGACCTTTCTGATAATATTACTGAAGGCATGACTATTAAGGTTAAGTCTCCTGACGGGACGCTGATCGCCATAGGCAGTTTTCAGCCGGACAGAAAAATAATTAAAATGGATGTGGTATTCGGATAATACATCAGTACCGTCCAAAAAATAAAAAGAAGGCGGGATAAAAAATGAGACCAGTAGACACCCTGATATTCGGATTTATCTCAGCCCTTACCGCTGTCACGATAATTTTCATGCGGCAGATCCCGGATGCGTACAGTATTCTCTCTGTTTACGTTTTCCTCTCAGCCGGTCTTGTATTTCTTATATTTATCAGCAAAAAACATAAAGGCAGTATACTAACCTTTATACACAATGTGGCCTATCCCTATCTGGTGATAGTGCTTATATTTAATACTCTCGGCGGACTGATCCGCTACATAAACCCGGTATCCTACGATCATATTCTTATCAGGCTGGATTATCTCATCTTCGGAGCGCATCCGACAATAGCGCTGGAGCAGATTGCAAGTCCAATTCTTACAGAACTTCTGCAGTACGCGTATTCATCATATTATTTTCTCCCGATCATTCTCGCTACAGCGCTGATAATAAAAAAGAAGGACTCCGAGCTGGACAGGGCAATTTTTCTTGTTGTTCTCTGCTTCTTTCTCTCATACATAGGATACATTTTCATCCCGGCGATAGGCCCCAGATTCACAATGAACCACATTCAAAGCTTTGACCTGCACGGCGTTCTGCTCAGGGACATTATAGACAGCACCCTTAACGCCCTTGAGGGCCTGAAAAGAGACGCTTTCCCCAGTGGACACACTGCCGTAACCCTTGTGGTTCTTTACCTCGCGCACAGGTTTGAACGAAAACTGTTCTGGATATTTCTGCCCTTTGTGCTGGCATTAATGTTTTCAACAGTTTATCTGCGTTATCATTACGCGGTTGATACTTTCGCAGGCATTCTGCTTGCAGTGTTTACCGTCATCATTGGAGAAAAGTATTATAGTTGGCAGCTAAATAAGAAAAAAGTCACTAAGTCAGTAAGTAATTAAGACATTAAAAGGCTATTGTATGATTCAATAAGTTAATTACTCAATAACTCAATTACTTAATTACCCTGTCAAGTTCATATTATATATATGGATAAAAAGCATAATCAGGCATTGACAATAGAAATAAAAGTTGAGCCTCGTTCAGCAAGGCCTGGAATTGCAGGCCCCTATAAGGACGGCCTAAAGGTGAGGCTGTCCTCTCCTCCTGTCGAGGGCAGGGCAAATAAGGAACTTATAGCGATCCTTGCCAAAGAGTTCAAGATCCCCAAAAAAAATGTTGAAATAATATCAGGAAAGAAATTTAAGAATAAAGTTGTCAGATTACACGGAGTCAGCAGTAAGAAATAAGAAGTTGAGAAGATAAGAAATTCAGTGGTTCAGTGCCTTCAGTGGTTCAGCCGTTCAGTTTTCATTGCTAATTGTTAATTTTGCATTTTTAATTTTTAATTTCTCTTCTTCGGTACTCTCACATACTTGTCCCAGTACTCAAACAGCTCTGCTGTGGCGTAAAGGTCTCCGAGGCAGTATCTGGCGATCTCAAGATATTTCTGATCATTAAAAAGGTCATTGACCTCGTGTCCGGTTACGCCCTCCTCTTTCGGGCTTTTTATGCCAAATGCCTTACACCACATATGAAGGCTGAATTTTTTCCTTACCGCGCCGTAGAAGGTAAGCCGGTCAAGCAGGTCAATATGCGAAGAACTGGTGTATCGGTTCGGCATGAGATCCCTTGTCGGCTCAATTTTATTAACAGCAGACCTGATCATGAGAAAAGGCGCGTCAAAGCCTCTTCCGTTAAAAGTTATAACCTGGTCATAGTGTTTCACAGCATCCCAGAACTTATTTAATATTCCCTCCTCTGTATCAGGTACAAATTGAATACCGTTCTCCTCAACAGGGTCTGACAGGCCCTCCGGCGCCTGGTAATATACTGCCCCTCTGTTTGTCTCAGGGTTCAACATACCTATAGCAGCGACCTGGCCGGTAAGCGGAGAAAATCCAAGGCTTTCTTTTGCCTCCTGAATTTCCTCCTCAGTACTGGCAAATTTCAAAAGATATTCCTTTGACATATCGTCAAAAGAATCAAAATCACTGCCGATAGTCTCTATGTCTAACACGATCTTTCCGGACATGTGGGTTTTTAACATGTTTCACCTCAAATAATCAACGGCTTGAACAGCTTGAACGGTTTGATCGCTTTGAACTATCCTTAGCTCTTGAAAATATTAGTAATTTTAAGATATATTAATAGTTCTTGCGTTATTAATAACCTGACTAACAATAGATTTCGAACGGAGGTCTGATAAAATGGCAAAAGCAATTGAAATTCGCTGGCACGGCAGAGGCGGACAGGGTACAGTGACCGCAGCCAAGGTGCTGGCAGACGCATGCCTGAGCGGAGGCGGATATGTTCAGGCATTCCCCGAGTACGGCCCCGAAAGAGCCGGCGCTCCTATCAGGGCGTTTAACAGGATAAGTGCGAATGTGATCAGAATGTACGGGCCTGTTCTTCATCCTAAGGTGATCAGCATAGCGGACTCTACACTGATAGACGCCGTCAATGTAACAGAAGGCGCGCCTGATGACGCTATCTATATTGTGAACACAGGGAAAGACCCCAAAGATATAAGGGCAAAACTGAAGGCAAAAGACTCTCAAAAGGTTTACACTGTTGATGCTACAAAGATCGCTGTTGACTCCTTTGGAAGGCCCCTTCCGAATTCTTCCATGCTCGGAGCGATCTGCAAAGCGACCGGAATCGTTGAGATGGATGTAATGCTTGAAAATGTTAAAAAAAGTTTCGGCAAAAAGTTTGCGCAGAAGATCATTGACGGAAACCTTACTGCCACAAGACGCGGATATGAGGAGGTAAAAGAGGGATGAGCCCCGTAAATTCTATCATTCTTTGGAATGAAATAATTTTCAGGAAAATAATCGAAATAAAACATAAAAGTTATTGTAAAAGGGAGGCTACGGGGTGAATAAGAAATTTTGGGAAACACTTCCCCAGGGTTCTGTCGTTCTTGAGGCAGGAAGTTCAGCTAAGTTTAAAACAGGCAGCTGGAGGTCCGAGCGGCCGAAATGGATCAAAGAGAACTGCATTCAGTGCCTGTTCTGCTGGATGTTCTGTCCGGACATGTCTGTCAAGGTAAACGCGGAAGGTAAAAGAGAAGATTTCGATTTTGATTACTGCAAGGGCTGTGGAATATGTGCCCTCGAGTGCCCCGGCAAAAAGGGCAACAAAGCAATCGTAATGGAAGAGGAGGGCAAATAAATGGGTAATATCGTAGCAGTTACCGGAAATGAAGCGTGCGCGCAGGCCCTTAAGCAGATCAACCCTGATGTTTGCGCCGCGTACCCGATCACACCGGCCACAGACCTTATGCAGAGGTTTGCCGGCTTTGTCTCAGACGGCAAGGTTGATACAGAGCTTGTGCTCGTAGAGAGTGAGCACAGCGCAATGAGCGCCTGTATAGGCGCCGCAGCGGCAGGCGGAAGAGTCGGCACAGCAACATCGTCACAGGGACTCGCGCTTATGTGGGAGATGCTTTATATAGCGGCAGGAACAAGGCTTCCGATAGTTATGCCCCTTGTAAACAGGGCCCTTTCAGCTCCTCTTAATATCCATGGCGACCACTCTGACGGCATGGGCGCGCGCGACACAGGCTGGATACAGCTCTATTCCGAGAATGCGCAGGAGGCATATGATAATACTATCCAGGCCTTCAGGATCGCGGAACACCTGGACATCAGACTACCTGCAATGGTATGTTTGGACGGATTTATAGTAAGTCATTCCATTGAGAGAGTTGAATATATCGAAGACGCGGACGTAAAGAATTTCGTAGGAAAGTTTCAGGCAGTAAACCCGCTTCTGGATCTTGACAATCCAAAGAGCTACGGCCCCCTGATCCTGACCGATCTGTACCATGAGTACAAGAGGGCACAGCATGAGGTCATGACTAAAGTTTCTGATGTAGCGCTAAAAGTCGCGGCTGAATTTGAAAAAATGACAGGCAGAAAGTACGGACTCTTTGAGACATACAGGCTTGAAGACGCTGAAATGGCAATTGTTGTCATGAGCTCCGCTGCCGGGACAACCAAGGACATAATCGACCAGTACAGGGACAAAGGCGTAAAGATCGGGCTTCTGAAACCCAGGATGTTCAGGCCCTTCCCTTTCGAGGAAATTGCTAACACGCTGAAGCATCTAAAGGCAATAGCTGTCCTTGACAGGGCTGATTCTTTCGGCGGATACGGGCCTTTGTTTTCAGAGATCACAGGCTCTGTTATGCATATGGACACCAAGCCTGCAGTGACAAACAAGATCTTCGGCCTTGGCGGACGGGACTATCTCCCTGACCAGGCTGAGTATGTCATTGACGAACTCATTGAGATAGCAAAAACCGGAAAAATAAACGCAATGAAAGAATATATAGGGGTAAGGGAGTAAGAAAATTGACGATTGACAAATGACAATTGACAATTATCAATCAACGATCGACAATTAATTGGGGGAATAAATATGGCGACTGAGACAAAAAAAGAACCTTTGAGACTTAAAGAACTATCTAAAAGGCCTGACCGCTTTTCTCACGGCCACAGGATGTGCGCGGGCTGCGGAGCGCCTATAATTGTTAAGCAGGTTCTCATGGCAACAGAATATCCCATTATCGCGTCAAACGCCACAGGTTGCCTTGAGGTTTCCTCTTGCATTCAGCAATTCACTTCCTGGAAGATACCATGGATCCACAGCGCATTTGAAAACTCCGCCGCAACCGCATCAGGGGTTGAGGCAATGTACAGATCGTTGGTTAAACAGGGCCGTATTGAAGATAAGAATGTTAAGTTCATTGCCTTTGGCGGTGACGGCGGCACATACGATATCGGGTTTCAGAGCCTGTCAGGCGCAATGGAACGCGGACATGACATGCTCTATGTCTGTTATGACAATGGCGCTTATATGAATACAGGCATCCAGCGCTCGAGCGCGACACCGTTCGGCGCTAATACTACAACCTGCCCCGCCGGCGACGTAATACAGGGCAAGATGCAGAAAAGAAAAGACCTGACAAAGATAATGGCTGCCCATAATATCCCTTACGCCGCGCAGGCTTCGCCTTCGCACTGGTCAGACCTTATTAAAAAAGTAAGAAAAGCATTATCAATCAAAGGTCCGAAATTCTTAAACGTTATTTCTGCCTGCAACCGCGGCTGGCGTTCAAAGACAAACGATGCCATTACATTAAGCAGGCTTGCTGTCAACACATGCTACTGGCCGTTATATGAAATTGAAAACGGTATTACTAAAATTACCGTAAAGCCGAAAGAACAGCTTCCTATCGTAGACTTCTTAAAGCCGCAGGGCAGATTCAAGCACCTGTTCGCGCCTAACAACGCCGGTCTGCTGAAACATATTCAGGAAGATATTGATCATGATTGGGCAAAGCTTCAGAAGGAAATGGCCTTCTGGGCAGAAGAAGAGAAAAAAGAAGACTAATCGACATTGTCACGATCTGTATAACCAAAAAGCTCAGGATCAATCCTGAGCTTTTTTTATATCCATACCTGCTCTGCTGTTAATCCTGATCTGTAATTTATTTCAACGTGTTGCAATAAGAGAATATATTTCAATGGAGTCTGAGTTCAGCAGGGATATCATCTTGGGAGTACGGGATAGCCCTCAAATACCCAGCGCTTCAGTCCGCCGAGCAGGGCATAAACGCGCGTGTAATTATATTGGTACATTATCAGCGCCGCACGGACGCTTTTGTTCTCATTCGGTCACGTTCAATAAAAGACAATGTCCCTGTCGCGTGGAAATTCCGCAATACGGGCCTCTATTTCATTAATCGGAATTGACTTAGCGCCAATGATACGCCGGGCGTTAAACTCACCTAAAGAACGCACATCCACAACCATGACCACTTCTCCCTTGTAGAAGCGGCCCATAAGTTCTTCCGGTGTGATCCTGGGCACATATACAAACTCCTGGTTGGTTTCAGGACTTTTGCTTTCTTTTTTTGTTTCCTCTTCTGAAGCAAAGGCCGGTGCAAAGATAAACACTACCGCCAGTATGGCTAATATTGCCTTCTCATTCATCAGTAGTTTTTTTATAAAGTTTCTGCTCTCTGTCATTTTAGTATTATAACCTAAACCTTACTCTTTAAAAAGGCTCAAGTATTCTCCATAGCCTTCTTTTTCCAGATTTTCCCTGGGGATAAACCTGAGTGACGCCGAATTGATGCAGTAGCGCAATAGAGCAGAAGTTGAGAAGATGGGTAGTTAAGAGGTTGAGTTACGGTTCACAATTCACTTTAGAAGGAAAATTGCGTAGCAATTTGCACGATTAACGGTCTTTTTATCTATGAGCCATCAGCTACAAACTAATGGTGAGCCTGTCGAACCGAAGTGGTGATATCTGCCTGTCGGAGCAACGCGTAGATCCCGCCTGTCCCGTGGCATTATTTTACGGGAATCAGTCGGGGACCCCATATTATTGGGTATTGGGGATGAACTTTTCTCTGTCTTCTTCAATAATTTTTTGATAAAGCCCGCATGATTCACATTCATTGAACTTCTTGATAAAAGTGCCCTCAATAATACCTTCACACATAGTCCCTGGAATCTCAGGACATACTGTGCCGTCATTATGATCTTCTAACCTGTCATAATCAGAGTAGAATTGTTCAATTGTCTGGTTATAATGAGTGTCCATGTCTACCTATTTAGACCGCAATGGTCACAAAAGGTTTAAGGCCGCTGATTATTGGTCCTGCCTACCGGCAGGCAGGCACTGATCACGGTTTTTTGATTGACAAATCAAGGGGTTAAGTGTAAAACGAAGTTAGCATTATCGAAACACCGGACAATCAATTTAAGTCAACACCAGATTGCCAGCACCAGGAGTAGCAGGTTTGCCTCTACATAGAACAGGGGAGACTGATTATGAATGTCCGTGCGACTCCTTTAATAAAAATCGCCGGGGAATTAACCGTAATAGCTTATAACTTCATTGCTCATGCAGAATCTAATCAATTGTCGATTGCGGCAAATGACGAAGTGAGTTTAAGCAAATGAATATAATGCAAAGCGAGCAAACAGCTCGTGAATAAAAAATAAATGCATAGTGAGCGTTAGTGAACTAATATGAATAAAAAGAAAAATCCTTACATT